>Ga0155582_120_pt2 | contig 101331 bp, 93 predicted proteins | sample RifCSPhighO2_12_FD_107239 | JGI IMG/M metagenome (GOLD analysis project Ga0155582, IMG submission 107239) | Gammaproteobacteria bacterium RIFCSPHIGHO2_12_FULL_37_14
AATACAGGAACTACCCAGAAAAATTAGTCTTTTAACGCCATACCGATATGCACTTTCAATAATGTTAGTCTGAATCGCAAGATTTTGAAAAATAAAATCACCACGGAAAGTATTATTCGCATGGATCCCGCCAACCTTAGCTGCTGCCAAAAATACATAGCGTGGTTTTTCAGCAGAAAAAAAATCTGCGACATGTGCCTGATTAGTAAGATCAAGTTCTGCACGTGTACGATAGATCAGGTTTGTATAACCTGCTGATTGTAACGTCCGAAAAATAGCAGAACCAACCAATCCTTTATGCCCAGCGATATAAATCTTTTCTGTTTTCTCCATAGTCCAATCCTCTCTAGCACATTATAGCGCTAGTATCCCACCCAATATGCGAGCCGTTGAACTCGGCTTTTTTCTGGCCATCGCCTATCTGATACTCAGGAACAAGCTCCTGCAATACACAAATGAAATTTTCATAACTTGTATCAGGTATTTTGCATAATTCTTCAAGTTGATAACAAATGTTTCTGACTTCACAAAAATCTCGGCCATGCGACTGAGCCTTTAAAATCTTTGTGTGTATTGTAGGCTGTAGAAACTCATCTGAATAAAAACATTCCTCATATAGCTTTTCACCTGGCCGCAAACCGGTATAAATTATTTTAATATCTTGATCAACAACTTTCCCAGCCAACTTGATCATCTGTTCAGCTAGATAACGAATTTTAACAGGCTCGCCCATATCAAGGACAAAAATTTCGCCACCACAACCTAAAAAAGTAGCTTGCAAAATTAACTGTGATGCTTCTGTTATGGTCATAAAAAAGCGTGTAATCTCTGGGTGCGTAACAGTAACACAACTATCAGATTCGATTTGCCTTCTGAAAAGAGGTACCACACTGCCTGCAGAATCCAGCACATTACCAAACCGCACCGTGATAAATTGTGTCTTGGTAGCATAAGCACTGAAATTTTGACAAAAATACTCGGCCCCGCGCTTAGTAGCCCCCATAATATTTGTTGGATTCACTGCCTTATCGCTTGAAATGAGAATAAATTTCTCCACTCCCTCTCTAGCAGCTTCTTCAGCAAGAATTAGAGTTCCTACAATATTATTGTGAATCGCTATACGCGGCTGATGTTCCAGTAATGGCACGTGTTTATAAGCCGCAGCATGAAGCACCAAGTGAGGGCGATATTCGCGCAATAATGCCTGCACTCCAACACGATCGGCAACACTCAGCAAAACCGAGTGAAATGCATAAGATGGAAATCGTTGCCGCAATTCAGTTTCAATGGCATACAAATTGTACTCATTGCTATCCATCACAACTAGCCGGGTGGTATTACTCAGAGAAGCAATTTGTCGGCACAGCTCCGACCCGATAGACCCACCCCCGCCTGTAACCAAAATAGTTTTATCACGCAAGCTATCTTCTATTAAATCCCACTGGCATGTGGCGGGATAACGCCCTAACAAATCTTCCAAAGAAATTCGCCGTAATACATTGATGCTCACTCGACCGTTAGCTAAATCTTTGATCCCAGGCAGGGTAAAACAAGGCACGTTTGACTTCTCGCAAACTTCAACCACTGAGCGCATGTTAGCAGAAGAAGCGGATGGAATAGCGATAAAAACCAAATCAATCTTATACTTTTCTATTAGTAGAGGTAACCTAACTGTGGGACCGAGCACCCTTACCCCATGAATTTCTCGGCCCTGCTTGCATAAATCATCATCAATAAATGCAACTGGCTTGTAAAAGTGACTACGATCTCGTAATAAATCCCTCACTAAACTTTCCCCGGCATTCCCAGCGCCTACAATGATAACCCGCTGAAAATCACTATAAAGTTTCTTGTAATCTTTAGCTAAGCGAACAGAAAATCGTCCGAATGATAAAAATATTACAAGAAACGTGCAATAAACCAGGGTAATAATAAACACAGCCATCGTATGCGAGCTAGAGATAGCCAAGATATGAGAATTAAAAATCGGAGATATTCTAAGTATGGTACCCGTTATTAAACTACCAACGATAGAAACATGGACAATTTTCTTCAAATCCTGAATTGAAGAAAATCGCCAAAAACCACGATATAACCCAAAATATCTAAATAACGATAGTTGCAATAATGAAACCCAAAATAAGTTATAAATGACCTCCTTCCAATATTGCTTAACAATTAAGTATTTTTCTGCATCCTGTATATTATTAGCCATTATCATCATGTTAAGAGTGGCATCGCTAAATACCCAGAAAGCCAATGACCAAGCGATTATTACCGCGCAAAAATCATAGCTTGAGGCAACAGCACGTCCATAATGCCTAATCTTTGTCGCTAACATTGACTGTGAAAAATAATATAAAAACGCAGATGGCCATTTTTTAACAGCTAGAGATCCATTAATAAACGACGCTATCTTCTCCCAATGAATTCTCATGCCATATCCCTATGTTCTTTCACCTACAACAACTTCCTAGTTAGTATTACCTAATGCACAACATACTAGTATTGTATGTGTTAACTTTAGGTCGTGGCAGCAGTATACGCATAACGATAATAAGAATTCGCCCCGTAAGTTAGCAAAGATCTTCTGTGGTTGAGAACAAAGCCACTAATCTGAATTCCATGAGAGCGCGCTTTTTTGACAGCTTGCCTTACATCTGATATTAAATCTTTGCCTGCACTGACAACAAAAAGTTTTATATCGCAGTGTTTCGCAATAACAATGGAATCAGCCACGGATAAAATAGGCGGTGTGTCAATAATGACTTGATCAAACTCCTGCCTAACCTTAGCAATCAAATCTTGGAAACGTTGACTTTCAAATAACCCAATAGGATGTTGCGTGCATGAACCGCAAGGAATGTAGAAAAAACCATGGTCAATCGAACGAACAAGATTCTCATAGCTACACTTGCCTTCTAAATATTCGCTTAATCCGTTAGATTTAGATTGGAGAAGTGCATGATGTAATCTTCCTTTTCGAACATCGGCATCGATTAATAGAGTACGTTTACCTGTATCAGCTATCACTTGGGCTAAGTTAAGTGAGACAAAACTCTTGCCAATATTACTCAAACTTCCCAGCGTAGCGATAATACGGTGACTAGATCCTGCTGCCATCATCTGCAAACTCATACGTAAGCTTCGCAAACTTTCGATAGAAATATCATCAACAGATTGTTTAGCCAAAATTAAGGGCGCTGTTAAGGCAGTACCAAAAGTATTCAAACTTTTTTGACGGGCTTTCTCCATTTGTTTTTGTTTTCTACTGTGTGGAATAACCGCTTGCACTGGAAGTTGCAACTCCTCTTCCAGTTGCTCAGCGCTCTCTACTGTTTTCGTGAGAATGCTCTTGATTAGTACCAGCATTATTGAAAAAAGCGCTCCGATAAAAAAACCAACCAGTGACTTAAAGACCTTATGAGTTGGTAACATGGCAGCAGGAGTTGCATCTGTTAATGCAATTATGTCTGGAATAAAACCTGCTTTGGCAATTTCTAATTGCTGTGAACGATTTAGCAAAGATACATAAGTTACATACTTTAATCTAATATTACGTTTTAAATTAACTTCCTCTTGGTTTTCAAAAGGAAATTTCTTAATTTTTTCATGCACAACTGCTAGTTTTTGTTGCAACTCAGCCTCTTTTGTCGCAGCAGCAATAACAACCGGATGGAGAGGAGTATATATCTGCAACAGCGTTTGTTTTTCAATTTTTAGTCTTTCCAAAGTCCGCTCTAAAGTGGTTAATTGGGCCATCAAATAATATTGAACTGCTCCCATATTTAAAATACCATGGCGCGAATGATACTGATTAACAGCATCTTCAGCTTGCGCAACCGCTGACTCCAATTGGGGTACTCTCCGATTTAAAAAGAACAATGTTTTTTGTGTTTCATGTGTTTTCTTTGAAACGCTTTTTTCAACAGAATAGCTCATAATGGAATTTAAAACACTGACAACGCTGTCAGGATCAGAACCTGTCAGCTGTAATTGAACAATCCCCGTACTTTGAGAAGAGTTAATACCCAGAACATTACTAATTTGCAACCTATTTGCTAATTGTGTAGAAACACCAATAGGGGATTGGTAGCTAATAACAAATTCAGTGCCAGGGCGGGCCTTTAAAACCAATTCAAGCTCAATCCCATCTCTAGCAGCCATTTCTCCTGTCTTTCCAGAGAGCGCCAACTCTCCTGGAGCCGAGTAAAGCTGATAAGTATTTTCTTCGCCCACTATAAGTTGAAAAGAGTGTCCAACCATTGTCTTTGGAACAACAAAGCGCCTGATTTGAGCCTCTTCCCCACCCCATGCATAGGATTTTAATCTCAAAAACGGTTTTGCTAACCCTTTTCCCTGATAATTCCTTGCCATCCATTTTCCAAATACTGGGAAATAGCGCGGGGTAGCTGTGATATTCAGATGATTTTGAAGAACCACTGGTTGTAAGATGTAGCGAGTCTTCATAAGCGCTGATTGAGTATCTATTGATGAAGAGCCCACGTTTGTCTTGTACCCCAAGCTACTTAACATACTGTCATTCGTCGTTTGCGCATTCACCTGCATTAAGCCAGTACTTTGATACGTCGGGGTCGTATGCAAAAAAGTATAAATAGAAGAAATAAAAAGCGCACCAATTGCAGAAGCAAGAATCACCCATTTACTCTGATAAATTTGACCAAAAACTTTTTGGAAATCAATCTTATCCTCTGGAGAAAATGAGCCAGATGCATTGGTAAATTGACGAGTTTGTTGGCTATTATTCATGAAGCAAGTCCCTTGATAGTGAAATAGGTAGAAAAGCTAGGTAGCACTGTACCAATGAATTGATTCCAAGCATTTAGGGTTGCCGCAGAGACATAAACAATATCATTCTCTTGCAAAGGAAACTTTTCTGCAATAAGCAAAGCTTGTGGCGTTTGTGCATTCAGTGAAAATATGTCTAGCCGCTGATATGCTCCGCGCACCACATAAATATGCGTAGGATCTGCACTGCCTGGGTTAATTCCACCAGCACTGCTAATAGCTTCCATTAATGTGAGTGGCTTATCTGTTAGCTGCTGCAATCCAGGACTCTTAACCTCGCCCAATACATATATATTTCTATTTCTAAATTTAGCAACTTGAACGGTTACCTGAGGGTTACGTATATAGGCTGAAAGACGTTGAGCAATGCTTTTCTGAGCTTCTTGTGTCGTCAGCCCCGCCACCTTAAGGTGCCCTACATAAGGAAAAAAAATGGTTCCATCAGACTGAACTAAAACCGCCGGATTTGTTACCCCTCCCAAAGCAGCTTGTATATTATTATTACTAGTAGTAGCGGCAAATGCTGGCGATGTTGCTATAGTGCTAAGATCAGGATGCCCCCATACTATAACATTTAAATTGTCATAAGGCCCAATTTGGTAAGGTTGGGGACGCATAGCCGGCTCAAGCAGAGCGCGGCCCTCTGAGGTACCCAGGGTAGTTACATTAATAGGAATAACCCTCGGACTTACCCAGTGGCCATTTATTTTTTGTGGTGTGTGTACGGTTCTAGGTGACAAATAATTATCCGGCAAAAAGGGGGCGCACCCACTCAGTAACACCATAAAATAAACAGCGCTTATTATTTTACTTAGATTTGACATAGTACAATCCTTTTTCCCCAATTTTGCCAAGCAAGCTGGATTTGCTGATACACTTCGTTGAATGCACTTTTAGATTGCATAAATGGATCTGGGATCTCCTCATCGCTCCAATGCATCAATAAAAATGTTTTACCTTTGGCTACTGGAAATTGCTTTGTTAACACACTAAGATGGGATCTTGTCATTACTAGAATAAGATCTTTTCTTCGGATCAGATCTTCAGTAGCCTGGTGTGCACGATGACCTGATATATCAATCCCATGCTGCGCCATAACATCCCGAGCATGAGGGTCCGCCGGACAATCTATAACCGCGCCAATGCCTGCCGATGTGATGCTTATTGGAGAATGGATTTTATTTAGCTGGTAGGTAAAAAACCCTTCTGCCATAGGGCTACGGCAAATATTCCCTTGACATACCATTAAGATAGATTTTACTTCCAACACACTATTCCTTAGTTATTGCACAACCATCGCTTATGAGGTTTTTGAAAAGAGGATTTTACGAATTAAACTCTACTATAGCAAGAACAAAAAACAACTGGTGCTGTACCAAAATCGAAATGTCCAAATTCTATAGACACGGTCATAAAATCGAGGCAAGATCAGGGCTTTCTCACTATGCCTATTACTGGCCGTATTTAACTATAGTTTCATAGGAAAAAGTCATGGGACAACGTAAAAAAGGATTCGTCTATATTGTAAAATCCATATTGTTCTTAATAAACCCTTCTGAGTGGCGTAAAATTTTGCCACTTTTTTGTTTTATGTTGCTTTCTGCCATTTTGAATGCCGTAGGCATTGCCATGGTAGTCCCATTCATTGCTGTAGCATCTACTCCTAGCCTAATTCGCTCTACCTCCAGCTTGCAGTGGGTGTATTATACTCTACATTTTAACAGTGATTATCATTTTTTATTTTTTCTTGGCGTGGTTGCTTTGCTGCTTTTACTTGTCGGCAATGTACTAAATATTCTAGTGGGGTGGCTATCAGCAAAAGTAACTTACAGCTTAAAATATCGCTGGGCAAATAACTTTCTAGCCAGCTATTTGGCGCAACCCTATTTGTTTTTCTTAAATACCCGGACTTCGGAATTAAGCAGAAATTTGCTACGAGAAATTAGTCAATTATCTGGCATAGTACTAACTATTTTTGATCTGTTCTCCAAGTGCTTATCAACAACAATGATTCTTTTAATGCTAGTACTGGTTAATCCACTGCCCGCTATTTCTATCATGATTTCAGTCGGAATCATCTATGCCATTATCTTTCTGTGCGTGAAAAACTTACTGAAGAAAACGAGCTATTACTCCCATCAAGCAGGGCAGCAAACTTTTAAAATAACCGAAGAAATTTTTAGCATGATTAAGGAAGTGAAACTTTACCACAAAGAGTTAGCATTCCTTGAATCTTTTGAATTGCCTACGCGGCTAGACAATCACTACTCTGCCTTGTACTGTGGAATTATTCCAACACCTCGCTATCTGATAGAAATTTTTGCATTTGGCGGCGTCATCCTACTCGTTCTGTATTTACTGCTTTCGCAACAAAATTTATCATTTTTCTTACCCATGCTAGGCTTTTTCGTTGTATCTCTTTATCGCATAATGCCGCTGACCCAGTCAATTTTTGGAGAAATTTCTTCAATCTTATCTGGAACCCACTGCGTAGAAGCTGTCTTAAACGATTATAAACGGCTTAATATCGAAGGAGCAGAAAACAAGCAACTCTTAAAAAAATTTGTATCAAAAAAGCTAGTTGATCGTTTTTCACTGCTTGAACTTAAAAAGGTATGCTTTCAATATCCCAACACATTTAATCCTGCCATTTCACAGCTTGATCTTACTTTACCTGCAGGAAAAGTCATTGCTTTTGTTGGCCCGTCTGGCGCAGGGAAAACAACTATTGTCGATATTTTACTGGGGTTTTTACAACCCCAATTAGGGCAAATTATAGTTAACGGTATACTTTTGGATAGTGAGGAAAAAATACGTTCTTGGCAACCCCTAGTAAGCTACGTCCCACAAGCAATCGCTCTAAGTAATAGTAGCATCAAACAAAATATAGCCTTTGGTGAGGCACCCGATGTCATAGATATGACTAAGGTGAAGCATGCTGTGGAAACTGCGCAATTACGTGAGTTTGTTGAGTCACTTCCTGATAAATACGAGACGGAGGTCGGAGATCGCGGCATCCGTCTTAGTGGCGGTCAACGGCAACGTATTGGGATTGCAAGAGCGTTATATCGAGATCCGCAGGTCTTGATTTTAGACGAAGCAACTAATGCATTAGATGGATTAACTGAAATGGAAATTATGCAAAATATTCATGCATTAGCGAGAGAAAAAACCATCATTATTATTGCGCACCGATTGCAAACTGTCATGGCCTGCGATCATTTACATTATATTGATTCTGGTCACTTAGTTGCCACAGGTACCTACGAAGAACTTGCAACAACCCACGCGGGATTCAAAGATATGATAGAAGCAGCTGCAGGAGGTTACTCAGTACCACGCCTAGTAAGTGAATCCCAGTAGCTAACAGAGCTCCATTTTAGTTACGTGACTTAAGAGGAATATCACTCGATGTCGCTAAAAATACTCGTTGTGACAGAAGCAAATAGTTGGGTTGACTCACATATATCAGCTAGTTTAGAGGATATGGGACATACTGTATTTCGATTCTATTACGGTGATTTTATAGGTGAGTTCTACGGAAAATCAAGATACGCTGAGCAAATAGAAAAAAATAAGCAATTAGTACTTACTGCAAATCAATTGTTACAAAACAACCATCTTAATTTGATTTTTTGTTATGTTCAGGATGATTTTCTTATTCCCGAATATGCGCATCAATTAGCAAAACTGGATCTCCCATTTGTTGTCTATAATGTAGATATGGCTTGCCAATGGTACAGGCTTACTCGCACCGCGAAATATTTTTCACGCATATTATGTGCGCAACCAGACAATATGAGTAACATTTCACGGTACAATCCCAACGTATTGTATTTCCCCATGGCAGCTAGAAAGTCTTTATTGGCAAATAATAATCAAAATACATTTGAGCCCCATGCGTCAGTAACCTTTCTTGGAACTCCAACACTGTATCGTCTACAGATATTATCGTTGTTGATACAAGCAAATACACCCTTGGCTATTTACGGAAAATATTGGAAAACAAAACAAATAGCTACCCCATCAAGAAATATAGAAAAAACGATACAGGACATATGGCATTATGGTGCGGCTAGATTACGCGGCGAAGGGATCCTGCCATTATATAAAGCACTAAAACGACGGCTTGTTAATAATAAAAATACACTATCAGCTAATACTGTGCCCTCTCACATCATTCATGAGTTCTTACCCGATGATGCGATTGGGCCCTTATTTCAACTTTCTAAAATCAATCTAGGCTTTACTCGAACTAGCGAAAACCACCCCCACCAACGAGGTAGCTACCAAATGCGCTTAAGAGATTTTGAGGTGCCTTATACCGGTGGATTTTATTTAGTTGAAAAAGCGCCTGGTTATGAAACTTTTTATTCTGAGGGTCGTGAAGTGGTTACCTGGAGCACACCCGAGGACCTGATAGACAAAATTTCTTATTATTTAAGTCATGAAAAAGAAAGAGAGGCTATTGCAAAAGCAGGCCAACAGCGTGCACTTGCCGAACATACTTGGGAACACAGGTTCAATATGCTGTTCCAGGAGCTAGGGATTAAATACTGAAGCTATCGATCTGGGGTCGCCCAACCGGGAAGGAGACAAGGAAGTGCAAAGCACCAACTGACGCCCCCCTGCCGGTTTAAATAGGTTCTTTTTCATATACATGATTCTCTTCTGGCGCCTTATGCCACACTGTACTGTTAATATAATCAACATAACTTAGAATAATTCGCGGCACTTTTCTTGATACATCATCAACATTGTAATCTGGAACCATCGCAAAATTTCGCCGCCCCCTCACATGCTGACTCGTCGCCATATCAATCGCCTGCATAACTCGCTCGGCTTTCAACCCACTCATGAGTATGGTGGCAACATCCATTCCCTCTGGCCGCTCATGAGCTTGGCGAATCGTAATGGCAGGAAAATCTAAAATACTAGAATCTTCGGTAAGACTGCCACTATCCGAGAGCACACAAAAAGACTCTGATTGCAATTTTGCATAATCTAAAAATCCAAAGGGTTTTAAAAATTGAATACCCTCATTTATTTCCAATAAAGGGTTAGATGCATGCAATGATTTTAAGCGCATCCGCGTACGCGGATGCGTAGAAACAATGACCCTTTTATCATAATTTTTAGTAATTGCATTTAAAGCAGTCAATAAATCCACTAAATTTCCTTGTGAATCCACGTTTTCCTCACGGTGAGCACTCACAATAAAATAACCGCCTGATGATAAATTTAATTCTTCTAAAATAGTTGATGCCTGAATTCCCGGTTTATAGTAATTAAACACTTCCCGCATTGACGAACCTACTTTAAAAGTAGTCTCTGGATGCAATCCTTCATCAAGCAAGTAACGCCTAGCATGTTCAGATAAAGTTAGGTTAACGTCACTAATATGATCTAATATTTTCCGGTTAATTTCTTCCGGAACACGCTGATCAAAACAACGATTCCCTGCTTCCATGTGAAAAATAGGAATCTTTCGACGTTTAGCCGCAATAACAGCAAGGCAGCTATTGGTATCACCATAGACTAGAATGGCATCTGGCTTTTCGATTTCTAATACTTCATCTGTCTTTATAATCACCTGGCCAATAGTTTTCGCTGCATTCTCATCGGCTGCTTGCAGAAAATAATCTGGCTTTCGCAGTTCTAAATCACGAAAAAAAATTTCATTTAATTCATAATCAAAGTTTTGTCCTGTATGCACCAATATATGATGGGTATACTTTTCAAGCTCAGCGATCACACGACTGAGCTTGATGATTTCAGGACGAGTGCCAACAATGGTCATAACTTTTAAACGCTGCATCCTATATTACCCCCTCGACAATTCTCGATCCATACCGTAGCTGGATCTGTTGAGATAGTTCATTTAACATCACCTCCCAACTAGGTGATTGATACCCTGTCGCTTTACGAAAAGCCTCTCCATTCAAACTACGATCACAAACAAAACTGTCATCAGGCTGAATTTGAATATCTTCACGGCCCAGTTTTTTCGAAAGTATCGCAAGTAGTTCATGCTTATTTATATAATCTGCTGATATATGCCACACGCCCGAAAGGTCTGAGTATTTTGTTAATATGAGGTTAACAACACGACTCATTTCTTGGGTAGTTAATCCACTATATATTGCTCGGCGAAACCCTTTAATAGTGCCCCTCTGCGCAAGATACCATTCAATTAGACTTGCCTTACGCGTTAACTCTAAGCCGATGACCGATGACCGCAAGGTAATACAATGCTTTTCCTTAACCTCCCCCAGATACTTACTTTTCCCATAAAAATCTTTTGCATCAGAGTAATCTGCCTCCGTGTAATTTCCTTTCATGCCAGAAAAAATACAATCCGTACTAAAGTGGATCATTCTCGCCGAGATTGCCTTGCACATCTCAGCCAAGCGGTGGGGGAAAAGGGCATTGATTTCTATATTAGGAATAGCCTCATTGGCTATTTGACGTTGTTTGATCACCCCAACTGCGTTAATAACAACGTCGGGTTTAAAACTTGATAAAACTTTTGCTAAATTATCGCCATGACGAATATCCACATCAAAATAGCTATTTTCTGTATTAAATAAGGGATATCGGCAATAGGCACTAGATGCTTGGCGTAGAGTGACGCATACTTCATGCTTTTTTTGCAAATGCAGTAATAGTTGATGGCCCACCATCCCATCGCCACCTAGTACTAAAATCCTCATGTCACTTTCTCTCCTTTAACTCTAGCATCCAGTGCTCTAATTTTCCCAATAACATATCACGTTGAAAATGCTCATCAAAATATTTTTTTCCATTTAACCCCATTTGCATACGAACATCTGGTTTAAGGCTATGCAAATCCATTGCTATTTGTGCTAACGATGCTGGATCGCTACTTTGAGTAACAACGCCTGCCTTTGATTCTTCAATGATACTTCTCCCTTCCCCATCTAAGGCACCCACAATAGGTTTTGCACAAGCTAGATAAGATTGAATCTTGGCAGGAACTGTGCAAGAAAAAGCAGGATCTTTTTTTACTGTGACTAATAACGCATCAGCACAAGCAAAAAACCGTGGCATACTTTCTACTGGATGGTGCCCTAACCAATACACTGTGTCAGTGAGGGCATTACGTATAATTGCGTCCTGCAACCAACTTCGCTTTGAGCCATCCCCCAAAAATATCCATTTAATTTCTTTATGCTGTTTCAATAAAATGGCCGACTGTATAATAGTTTCAATATCTTGCGAAACCCCTATGTTTCCCGAAAACAAAATGCGAAATCCTTGAGGCATTAATTTTCCCTCTGCCTCACAAAGTGCAGGATCCATAGGCTGATATAATAACTCTGCCGTTTGAGGGAAATAGCGAAGTTTATCTTCAGAGACATTAAATCTTTTTATAGGATCAAAAAACGATCTGGACGTCGTCAAAATAGTATCGCAATGTGAGTAAATAAAGCGCACTAACTTCTCTAAGCACTTTAAGATTTTTTTCGAACGAATTCCATTAACCGCTATCACACTTTCTGGCCATAAATCCTGAACCCAAAAAATAATAGGGACCTTTTTTATTTTCTTAAAAAATATAGCGGGCAATCCAACTGTAATAGGTGATGGCTCATAGACGAAAATTACATCAGGACGTTTACACTTTAATACACCGACCATACTAGCAAAAAAAGCAAAAGAGAGATAATTCATCGCTAACCCTAGGTTGCTATTTTTTCCCCTGGGAACAAGCGGGGCACGAACAATATTCATTGACCGATAAGTATCATGGTTCTTTTTTAAAAAACCATACCCTTTATAATACTCTCCGCCCGGATAGTTTGGCTTACCCGTAAGAACAGTCACCTGATGGCCTCGCTCAGCAAGCCCCTCAGCTAAGTCATTAATTCGAAAAGATTCAGGCCAAAAATACTGTGAGATAATTAAAATATTCATGCGTGCATCATACAACAACCGTACTCACTTCACTTTCAGCCCATTGAAAGTATTCTTTTAACCCATTTTGCAAATCAATGGATGGGCAATAACCAAACGCTTTTTGCGCTGCGCTAATATTTGCCAGACTATCCCTCACATCGCCAGGCCTCGGTGGTTTCAATTCTATGGCGGGTTTAATACCAGAAACTGTGGCTAGCTTAGCAATGAGCCGATTAATTGTAATATGTGTTCCACTGGCAATATTAAAGACCCCACTCAAGCCAGTAGCATAAGCGGATTTTATATTTGCTTGAATTACATCATGTACATTCACAAAGTCACGTGTTTGATCGCCGTCGCCATACACATGCAACGGCTCTCCTCGCAACATTCTAAACATAAAAATGGGAATGACATTCCCATAAGCATCAAAACTCTGACGAGGTCCATATACGTTAAAATAACGCAAGCAAACAGCTTCAATATCATAGAGATCCGCATATGCCAGAGCTATTTTTTCAGCATATAGCTTTGAACATGCATAAGGTGTTCGTGGTTCAACTGCATGATCTTCGTCAATAGGTAATGTCTTTAATTCACCAAATATGCCTGCAGAAGAAGAAATAATAATTTTTCTGACATGATACTTACGGGCCGCCTCGAGAATATTTAATGTTCCCATCACATTGATATCTGCATCTGCAAAAGGATCCTCAATTGAACGCTTGCTCCCAACAGAAGCAGCAAGGTGGTAGATTACATCTACCCCCTGTACCGCCTTTTCTACCGAAGCAGAATCACGTATATCACCTTGAACAAAATTAACATCAGACATGGGTGGAAGGTTGTTTTTAAACCCGGAGGAGAAATTATCGATAATGCTAACCTCTTCACCATTCGCTAATAGCGTTTTAACTAAATTTGATCCGATAAAACCAGCCCCGCCCGTAACAAGCACCTTCATTTTAGCTCTTCCTTAACCATCAAATGGTTCGTAGCTTAAGTGATAAGAGAGTGCAATGTAAATAGCTGTCTTTGTGACCCCAAGCGCAAAGAGAAAGAAGCAAGCCGATTTTTTCAGCGCCAAATAAATCAAGCTACCTAACCAAGTAGCAGCATAGTATACTGGGCTTCAGAAAATTGATTGGGATATCTATGCTGCAAAACAACTTATGGGGCACGGTATTAATTTTTTTTGGCGCTACTTTTTTAACTAGCATAGTACGGCGCTATGTAATGTTAAATAACATGCTAGATATTCCTAATGAGCGCAGCTCTCATCAGGCACCTACCCCTCGGGGAGGAGGCCTATCCATTGTTATAATATTTACTTTAACATCTGCTTATCTGGCCTTTCAAAACCTTATCCCATTAAATCTTTTTTATGCGCTATGTGGTGGAATGATTATTGCTGCTATTGGTTGGATAGATGATGTTACGCCGACTCATCCGCTCTGGCGCGCCATAGTACATACTATCGCTGCACTATGGGCGATATATTGGCTAAATGGCTTCCCTTATTTAAAGTGGGAGCCATTTAGCTATTTTGTTGGTGTACTGACTGTCGTTTGGTGTGTCAATTTATATAACTTTATGGATGGCATTGATGGATTAGCAGGGGCTCAAGGATTGTTTATTAGCTTAGGGGCAGCATTTGCTTTGAAATGGATAGGCACGCCAGAATTAAGTATTCTGTGTTTTTTCTTAGCTACCACTATTGCAGGATTTTTAACTTGGAATTGGCCGCCCGCTAAAATTTTCATGGGGGATATTGGTAGCGGATATCTTGGATTTGTATTTGCAGTACTAGCAATATCTACAGCCAATATGGGGCTACTGCCCCTGTCATTTTGGTGCGTCATTTCAGCGGTATTTTTATGCGATGCTACATTTACGGTCCTATATCGTGCTTACTGCAATAAACCTTGGTATAAGGCACATCGTGAACACGCATATCAACGACTCATACAAGGAGGAGCTAGCCACCAAGCAGTAACCCTGAGTATTTTATTCGTAAATATATTTATTTTATTTCCCACAGCGTATGCCATACTCTCGTACCCTCAATGGAGAATAGAGATCGTGAGCATTGGATTTTTCGGAATTTTTGCCTTATGGACTGCGATTGTAAAAATGAACGCATGCAAACAATGATTCAGACAGCCACATCACGATCTAATACTATTTTCTCACGATTATTAGAGAAACCGAGCAAAAGATTCCTCCACTCCTTTAGCCAACCAGGCGATGTTCTCGCAAAGCTTTCACAATATGATTTACGAGCAGACTGAACCGGCTCGCTATACCACCAGGCCCATGGGTCATCAACGATCTTATTAAGCATTTTCGCCGCGGGTTTTGGAGAGTCATAGAAAATACCCACTTGGCGCAGCACATTGAAGCATGGCTCTGCCATTTTTGGAACTTTCCACAATATTTTATTCCAAAAAAGTATTGTAGGAATATTAAATGCCATGGCATATGTAAATGTCGTATTTGCATTATCACCTATAAATATTCTGGCAGAACATAACTGATCAAAAAAAGAAGAATGATGGTTTGGCAAAGAGACATTTAGGCCAGGAAAATTCTTTTTGTAGTAGTAATAATGAGGCGAACCAGGATAAAGCCGCATCTCAATCTGCTGCAAAAAACCAGCCCTTAATGCCTCATAAAATTGAATCTGGCCGTCAGCATACACTTGCTGTGCATGCCCAGTAAAGCATTCTCGATAAGAGGAATAAGTTGAAAAGCGAGTTGTCACCCATAGAATTTTATTTTTTTCTGTTTTTTGTAACTTTCTTTTTAATTTCATTTCAGATGAACTAATTCTCGTCGATGAAGCAGGTACCACATTTCCTTCGTACTTCCACCCCCAAGAAATATGTTTGTCAGATAGCTTAGAATCTAATCCATCCAAGCAAAATTTATCAAAATCAGTTCCCCCGCCATGTTGAACTGTAACTAATAAGGCTCCATTTTCCACCTCATTTGCCGCCCAAAATTGCAATAAGTCATCTCCTAACCAAGCCGCCACAACAATCACTCCAGGGTGATACGGAAAGCGTTTCTCACAATTTTTCACTTCCGCGTGATAAGTCTCGATCATATTGACTGGCATGTTAATTTTTAGCGTCTCTAAAACCAACCTCGAGAAATTATCTTCGGCGGGAAGTTTAGCAATCTGCTCACGAGCAGACAAATCAAACTCCATTTTTATCCATGGCGCAACTAAAGCATTAACTGGAGGAATAACGGGCAAAATCCTAAATTTAGACCAAAGAAACAATAAATAGGTATTACTTTGGATAAAGCCGTGGTGATAATTAAATATATCAACAATACTTCTTCCACGCCAACGCACATACCATTGAATAATTTTCTGCTTTATTGTTTTTTTGGGGAAGCTATTTTTTGAAAAAATCTCTTTTTGACGCCGTACATCAATATCTCCCATATGACTCTTATATGATATAGGTTCTTTAAAGTATATGGATGATAACTGTGTAAATAACTGAAGATTCCAGTGATCGCTCTCAGCAGCAAAATACTCAAACTCTGCCGTATTTCGCGGTGTCACATAGGAAGTTAACGCCAAGCCAATAGTGCTAATGTCTGGATATAATGCATAGGCTTTTTTTAAATAACAAAATCTATTGTACACGATGATAACGTAATGAAGGAGAAATGGCTCCAATACTATCCGCCAATATCTTAGCGTGTGGTTTGTTCCATGAATCTGATTTAACCAAATGGCTATATTGGATAGCAATTTCTCGGAAACACAGGCAATGTAGTCATAGGCTGCATCTTTGTCACCATCAGAGAAAGGGCTACGTAAAACTTCTGTGTCCAAATTTTCAATGGTAGCTTTTTTGGCATGCGATACACACCAGTCTCCCAGAAACAACATGGGCTGCGAAATATCCCAAAATTCTTCGAGTGCTGTTACAGCTAGAAATGTCCTGGTTTTTTCGGTGACACTCATATGGAATATCCCTATTGATTTCCAGCTCCTATAAAAAAGAAAGCAGGCTATCCTCACATAATGAAGTCTGCAATTCAAGCCCTGTTTGATGGCCCAACCAATCCCTAGGTGACTAAAATTAGGTTTATTTTTCTAGTTTTATTGGTAGAATGGCATGGCTTTACTTGTTATTCGAAAATGCTTCTTTAAATTGAAAACGCATGAAATTTATTTAGAGGAAGAGGCGCATGTCAAGGCCCTTGTATGAAGGAATTTTAAAATACTGTATTAGATGTTGCATGCCAGAAACAGTAGAGGGTATTTGCTTTGATGAGCGCGGTATTTGTAATGGCTGCAATAGCTCAGAAGAAAAAATGTATATTGATTGGGAGCTAAGGGAGCAAGCATTATCCAAAAAACTAGCCTATTACAAAGATAAATTCAAACACAGAGCGTATGATTGCATACTACCTGTTTCTGGAGGAAAAGATAGTTTTTTCCAGGCCTACATTTTGACGAAAAAGTATAAAATGCGCCCCCTTGCGGTTACATTTAGCCATAATTGGTTTACCGAAACCGGAAAAAGAAACCTGCAACGATTATTAGAAACATTTTATGTTGATCATATTATGTTCACCCCTAATAGAGGGTTAGTAAATAGAATTGCCGCTAGATCTATTGAAGTTATTGGTGATTCTTGTTGGCATTGTCACGCAGGAGTTGGTTCATTTGTGCTGCAGATTGCATTGAAATTTGAAATACCTTTTATTGTGTGGGGAGAATCCATCGCAGAAGATGGCTGCCGGTGGAGTTATTTTGAATCCACTAAGAAGGATATTTTTGATGAAGCATATTTTGTTAATGTTTCAGCAAAAAGCAAGGTTGATGATTTTGCTAATGACAAAATATCTAAGGAAGAGTTAGAGATGTTCCGCCATCCCACCTCTAACCAGTACCAGAACGCTGGCATTGCTGGCTTGCACCTAGGAGATTATTTTTTCTGGGACGAGGAAAGGCAAGTAGAGTTCATAAAAAAAGAATTTGGATGGGAAGAGGATGTTATTGACGGAACATATAAAAAATACAAAAGCGTTGAATGCCTCATGCCTGGATTACATGATTATACAAAATTCATTAAACGCGGCTTTGGCCGAGCAACAGACCATGCTACAAAAGATGTGCGCGCAGGATTGCTAACCCGTCAAGAGGGATTTGATCTTATCAACGAATATGATAAAGAAAGACCTAAAATAATGGATTATTTTCTGCAGGAAACCGGAATGGACGAAACGGACCTAATAGAAAAAGTGAAAGCATTAAGAGAGGGCAAGGCAAAAGATTTGCCTTAAGGAATAATGTAATGAATGAAAATACATTATATCAACTCACAGGAGTAGATATAATTCAGTTGATCAAGAACCGAAGTGTTACCACTGTCGATATAGCGCGGAGCTTTATAGCACGCACGCAAGCTCTCAATCCCATCATTCACGCCTGGAAGTCCGTACATGAAGGCTATGTCATACAACAAGCCCATCATTTAAATAAATTATGTAAGACAAATATGGCAGGGTTACTACTTGGAGTACCTATAGGTATAAAGGATATTTTTAACACTGAGTTTTACCCGACACAAAAAGGAACTCCGATCTGGGAAAATTATAAGGCTGGAAACGATGCGAGATGCGTGGCTTACTTGCGCAGAGAGAATGCCATCATATTTGGAAAAACGGATACCGCAGAATTAGCCGTACATGCAAATGGCAAGAGCCTTAATCCACATAATTTAGCGCACGTAACAGGCAGCTCTTCTGGGGGCTCTGCAGCTGCAGTTGCTACAGCAATGGTACCTGTTGCCTTAGGTAGTCAGACAGGCGGCTCTATAATCAGACCTGCTTCATGGTGTGGTGTTTATGCAATGAAGCCATCATTCGGATTGATCCCGAGAACAGGCATCTTAAAAACAACGGATACGCTTGATACAGTAGGATTTTTTACGCGGTGCGCCGCTGACATGTCTTTATTACTAGAAACGATGAGAGTCCGTGGTGATAACTTTCCTATACAGGAACAAAAAATAAAAAGTTATCGTGACTCAATAAACAAAAAAAAATGGCGCGTGGCTTTTTGCAACCATCCTATCATTAAGGAAGCTCACTCTTATGTTCATGATGAACTAGAAAAATTTAAAAATGGCCTGTCAAAGCTGGATAGAATTGAAGTATTCACTCTTGATTTGCCGGAGTCTACGACACACTGGAATGCGTTACACAGAAGAATATACCACCCCTGTTTGGCTTATTATTTAAAAACCGAATCTAGTAAAGAGCCCGATAAGATAAGTAGTATATTAAGAGCGATTTTTGATGATGCTAAAACAATCCCCCCTGAAGATTATGAAAAAGCGTTAAACGAACAGGAAAAACTGGCTAGCGATTTGGAAGATTTTTTCTCCACAAACAAAATAGATGTGATTTTAACTAACTCTTCCAATGGTTCTGCCCCATATATGTATGAGCCCGAATTTCACAAAGATCTAAATGCTTTATGGACTATGGCTTGGCTTCCTGTGATCAATGTACCCAAGTTCAGCTGCCAGCAAGGATTACCCTTTGGCTTACACCTGGTTGGCCCAAGATATTCTGATTACAAGCTATTAGCATTTTTAGAGTACTTGTGCGAACGAGAAGCCGCACCCTACAAATCTAAAATTGTAACTTTACCAGGCATTAGCAAAGCCGGTTTTGGTCAGCTAGAGAGTATTGATCAAAAGTAATATTCAGCCTTTTCGTTAGATTAACACATGTTATACACAGCCTTATGCTCACCTAGGATATATCTGCAATAAAATCAAGTGACTTAAAATTCCGCTTCTTTTCTTAACAACCCAAACTCGATAATATCAAGATACTGCCCGCTTTTATATGCAGCTTGCCTGCGAATACCTTCTTGTTTCATCCCCAAAGATAAAGCTAATTTTATCATGCCTGTATTGTTTTCGTAGGTTGCACAGGTGATTCGATTAAGATTAAGCTTTATAAATCCATGCACCAAGAGCAACCTGCCCGCTTCCAAGCCATAGCCCTTTCTCCATTGACTCTTATCTCCCAATAAAATAGCGAGATCTGCTGTCCTATACACCCAATTAATTTGTTGAAGAGCAATATTGCCTATGTGAAGATGTTTCTCCTGTAAAACTATGGCCAAGATAAGTGCTCTACTTGTATGATTTGCTTGTTGTACATAATCAAGCGCATCTCTTCTCGTATAGGGATAAGTATGATGTGAAGTTCCTTGGCAAACTTCTTCATCATTCAACCAAGTAGGATAAGGCCCATCCACATCGGCTTCTATGAGGGGTCGTAGATAAATCCGATTTCCAGAAATGAACCGGATATTAAGGATATCGTTTTTTCTTACATCGTCAATACAAGTGGTATCATGCATAATTAAACCCTATCTAACTAGTAGATTGTTTCAACTGTTTTATATTCGCCCAAACTTTTTTAAAAGCATGGATAATCATATCAATCTCTTCATCTACAAGATCATGCATACACATTGCAAATCCCAGAAAAGTCTTTTCATGCAGTTCTTCTGCGACAGGGCATATTCCCTTATCATAGGAAACTTCTCTGTGGCAAATATCAGAAGTCCAAGGAAACCCAGATGAACCATAAGCTATTTTCTTTTGATACATAGGTAGTAAATGCAGATTTTGGTAGCCTAAAATCAGGCCTGAAACACCTTCTGCCTTTAACGCTCGGTAAATTTTATCCCTACTCACTTTTAATGCATCCGAATCAAGTACAATTGGATAAATATAATAAACATGTGTGCACTGCCCTCTGACTACCGGTGTTTGAAGGCCTTTCAAACCTTGCAACCCTTGAGTCAATCTCTCGGCTGCTTTTTGCTTAGCAGTAGTAAAACGATCCAGTTTTTTTAACTGCTCTATTCCCATTGCACACTCAATCTCGCCCAAACGAAAATTATACCCAATCATATTAACTAAATCATCGCATCCCTTTGCTCCAACCACCGCTTCCGCATGATTACGAATAAGCCTCATTCGCTCGGCTATTTTATCATCATTAGTAACTAACACCCCACCCTCACCCGTGTGAATATGTTTATGGTAGTTAAGACTGTAGCCACCCACATGCGCGAGCGTCCCTGCATAGACATGCCTATATTTTGCACCTGGCGCCTGAGCTGTATCTGAAATAACGTGCAAATGATATTTCTCAGCAAGCTTCATTATTTCTTCTATATTAGCTGATTGTCCAAAAATATCGACTGCTAATATGGCCTTTGTCTTCGATGTAATATTGGCCTCAATTGATAATGGATCTAAACAAAATGTCTCTGCTTCAATATCTGCAAAAATAGGGATAGCATTCCAGTGTATAATTGCTGTCGCACTAGCACACATTGTCCAAGGGCTGACAATCACTTCATCGCCAGGTTCAATTCCAATAGCACCAACAGCAACAATTAGACCAGATGTCCAGGAATTCACCGTAATGGCATGCTTCACGCCAAAGTAATGTTTACACACCTGCTCAAACTCAAGAACCTTAGGTCCCCCGTAAAAATCCTCATGCCATGCACCTAGAAATTGCGATAACACACCACTTTCAATAACACTTTTTGCTGCCGCAACTTCTTCTTCACCTATTGGATTATAACGTTTAAAAGGGCGCTGAATAGCCGCTGGGCCACCAAGTAAAGCCAATTTTTCTGGCAATACATCAACTACGCTTTCCATTGCTTGCACTTTAATCACCTATAAATTTGAGGTTAATATGTTGGAATATATAATTTACTATTCGTCTTGCTGCTTGCGATTCTAAAGTTAATGCAGCTGTTTTTTCGCGCAACATACAGCGTGCTGCATCGTCAAATAGAAATTTTTCAAGAGTTCGTGTGATTTCATCTTCGCGATAAACGCCCATGCTTACTCCAGGCTCATTCGTTGGCAAGGTATCTGTCTTACATAACCCGGGCTGTAAACTCACCACAATACAGCCAAGATAACATGCCTCTACTAGCAAAACGCTGGTCATTCCAACGACTAAATCAGACGCCATCACACAATCTCTGCCCTCGTGCACAGATGAGGTAATAATGGTTATTTGGGAGGAGTGATAGGCAACAAAGTCATTTTCTGCTTCACGTGGGTGAGGCCGTATAAGCAATGTAATGTTTTTATGGTTTTTTTTGCTTATTGCCTCAAGCGAATAAATGACATTTTTCAAGACCGTGGCTTCATCATACCCAAGATAACTCACATCCCCAGGCACACCATAAACTTTTCTCAGTGGCTGCGATACGAATACTACCAATAAGTCATTACCCTGTATTTTCATGGACGCTCTAATCGCGTGCTGTTTCATAACAGGAAATGGCTTGCGATATTCAGCAAGTGCGTCGAAAGCTGGTTGTCCTGTAACCATAATGCGCTCAGCAAAAATGCCAGCAGCAATCATTTCTCTTTGGGCGCGATCATCCATTACCGCAATCTTATCTGGCATATAGAGTAGATTCCCTTCGGCATCACTAAAACGCACAGCATAATTAGACCAAAAATCTAATACAGCAAGCGAATGAATACCTAGCTTTCGTGCTTCATGTATAAAAAATTTTTCCCAATTTAAATTATTGTGTGAAGTAGCTGTCAACAATACTAAAACTCTATCTTCTTGAAACAGTCGGCAAACTTCTTGCACCTCCACTTTACTAGGTAATGGGCGATTAACAATACCATGATAAGTTAATACATCCGCACCTTGACGATAAGCATAATTAATAGCTTTTGTTCGCTCGTCTGCCTCTATGATTTTGATCACCGGTGCAATAGCTTCTGCACCGCCAGGATCACCACAAACCGTCATTATGATAGGGCGATGCATAATTTCACCTAAACAGCAACAGCGGCACTCTCTTCATAGATGGGGCTATCAGCAACTAGATTGTTAAGCTTTTTAATTTCATTAATAGTCAAAAAATGAGGGTTTGTGCCAGAATGATATTCAAATTCATCATCAGTCGAAATTCCCACCTCGCCTAACCTATTACAATAATAATTTACCTCTTGGTTGCATTTAATAGCAGGCCTTAAGACATAATGATCCTCAAACTGAATCGCCAATCTTGCATCATCTCGTGGGCACATGATTTCATGTAACTTCTCCCCAGGACGGATACCCACAATATGCTGTGAATGATGAGGAGCCAGCGCCTTTGCTAAATCAGTAATTCTTACCGAAGGGATTTTAGGTACAAAAATTTCCCCCCCGTGCATCCGCACAAAACTTTTAAATACGAATCGAACGCCTTGATCAAGCGTTAGCCAAAAGCGCGTCATTCTAGGGTCTGTAATGGGTAGGCTTTTCACGCCATCATCCAGAAGTTTCTGAAAATAAGGCAAAACAGACCCTCTGGATCCTACAACATTGCCATAACGCACAACAGAAAAAACAGTTCTATGACCTCCTGCAATATTATTAGCAGCAATAAATAATTTATCTGATGCTAGCTTTGAAGCTCCATATAAATTAATTGGATTAACTGCCTTATCCGTAGACAAAGCAATAACCTTTTCAACCTCATTCTGCAGCGCCGCTTGAATAACATTTTGTGCGCCATTAACATTAGTTTTAATACATTCCATAGGATTATATTCGGCCGCTGGCACCTGCTTTAAAGCAGCCGCATGAATCACATAATCGATTCCGCGCATTGCTTGCTTCAAGCGATCTGAATCTCTAACATCGCCAAGGAAATATCGCATTTCTACCGAATCGAATTTCTGGCTCATTTCAAACTGTTTTAATTCATCACGAGAAAAAACGACGACTTTTCTAGGCTGATAATTTTCCAACAACATTTGGACACATTTCTGCCCAAAAGAACCCGTTCCCCCTGTAATTAAAACAGCTTTATCATTAAACATAGTCATTTTTCCTTAATATTGTGAAGTCTGCCCTTCCTACCCGAAATCTAGGCTACCAAATGCTATGCGTTATTGTTGAAATATAATGTACGCTACCGCGCGGCGCCGCATCTCTACCCGCATAATCAAAAGCAGCCTATGAAAGCATATAATAACAATTTAATCAATTTTCCAAGTCCAGAAAAACAGAGTTGTCCCAAGTTTTGGCCTATCATTGCCAACGTCTATGTGGATAGGAAGCTCACTACAGAAATATATTTTATATTTTAATCCTTCATATTATTATGTTGCAGCCATGGTAACCCTATAATAAATTCTAACCCATGATAATTCAGCGACAAGACGGGCAAATAATGGCCAGATTTCTTAAAATTGCTATTACAGGTGCGAGCGGTATGCTTGGCTCAGCAATTTTAGATTGTCTTGATGATGGCCATAGTATTTTTGCTACCAGCAGAACGACAGGCTATCGCAGGCCAGGAGTACAATGGCGACAATTTGATTTATTAGATAAAGAAAAATTAACTCGATGGCTGATAGAAATTAAACCTGATGTTGTTATTCACTGCGCAGCTATAATCAATGTTGATAGTTGTGAGAGGGAATCTATTTTAGCGGAAGCATTGCATGTCGGATCCACCGCCGTCATTAACGATACCATTGCCGATTGGAACGGGCGTCTAATTTATATATCAACTGATTCCATATTCGATGGAAAACAGGAAACTCCCTATCAAGAGGAAGACCCACCCAATCCGCTCAATGTCTACGGCCGCACAAAACACAGGGGTGAACTTGCCGTACTCAAAAATCCGGATAGCCTCGTTCTACGAACCAATATTTTTGGTTGGAGTCAAGCGGAACGCATTTCGTTTGCCGAATGGATACTAAAGGGATTGGTAGAAAAATTACACCTCACCATGTTTGCCGACGTTAGTTTCACGCCCATCCATGTTTCCCATGTCGCCGAAGTAATTTGTAAAATACTTTCAAGCAATATCACTGGGCTATTTCACCTAACAGGAAATTCGATACTTTCAAAATATGATTTCACGCTAAAAATGGCTAGTATTTTCGGCCTAAGTGCAGAAAACGTAACCTCAAGTAGCATTAATGACGTGCATTTAATAGCTCCACGTCCTAAAAATATGGCTTTAGCAAATCATAAATTGTGCACAGCACTTGACTATCAACTACCAACAATTGATGATGGAATCAAAAAACTAAAAGCACAATATGACAATGGATGGCTTGCAAAAATCAAGCATAGAGCCGTAAAACCCGGCTATGTTTTTTGGGAGAGAAAATGAAAACTATAAGTATTTCTGGAGTAAGCATTGGATTAGAAAAACCCACTTTTTTTATCGCAGATATTTCCGCGAATCACGATGGCGACCTGCAGCGTGCTAAGGATCTTATATATCTAAGCGCCCAAGCGGGTGCAAATGCAGCTAAGTTCCAGCATTTCTCTGCCAAAACAATTATCAGTGATTATGGATTCAAGTCTCTAGGTTCCCAAAAATCCCACCAATCTAGATGGAAGAAAAGTGTTTTTGAAGTCTACCAAGATGCGTCTATTAATAATGATTGGACGCCAGTTTTAAAAGAAACCTGCGACAAAGCCGGCATCGCTTTTTTGACTTCACCCTACTCTAAAGAACTGACTGATGCTGTTGACCCCTATGTTTCTGCTTACAAAATAGGTTCGGGTGACATCACATGGCTTGAAATTATTGACTACATTGCCGCAAAAAATAAACCGTTAATATTAGCGACTGGTGCCTCTGGCTTTGAAGAGGTGTGCATGGCAATGAATACTGCATTAATGCGTACCAAAGAGATTGTTTTGATGCAATGTAATACGAATTACACAGCTTCATTAGAAAATTTCAAATATATTAATCTAAATGTGCTTAGATGTTATCAGCATATGTACCCCGATGTCATCCTTGGCTTGTCTGATCACACACCAGGACATGCCACTGTGCTTGGCGCGGTTGCACTCGGTGCAAGAGTAGTAGAAAAGCATTTTACAGATGATACGCAACGCATAGGACCTGATCATGCTTTTTCTATGGACTTAAAGACCTGGCGTGAAATGGTTGATCGCACACGCGAGCTAGAAATCGCATTAGGCACAGCAATTAAAAAAGTCGAAGATAATGAGAAAGAAACCGTTATTCTCCAGCGAAGATCCATTAGAGTAAGATCTAATTTGCCTGTAGGCACCGAAATCACTCTCGAGCATTTAGAGGTCCTGAGACCTAGCCCAACAGGTGCCTTAGTACCCTATCTAATAGATAAAGTAGTTGGACGTAAAACAACAAGAGATGTTAAAGCAGGAGAACACCTTTGCTGGAGCGATCTGAACTAGCAGTTATTATACCCGCCTTTAATGAGTCGGCAACCATCACGCAAGTTGTTACATCAATACTTACCTATGGCCAAGCTATTGTGGTGGATGATTGTTCAACTGACAACACAGCTACATTAGCTAAAGCTGCAGGGGCCATTGTTGTCAACCATTCCAAGAACTTAGGCTATGACACAGCGTTAAATAGTGGGTTTGCAAAAGCTAGCCATTGTGGATATTCCTATGCTGTTACCTTTGATGCAGACGGGCAACATAATCACACTCTTGTTAAACAATATTTGTCTTATTTGCAAAAAGATCACGACTTAGTTCTTGGAATACGCCCACACTATGCTCGCATTGCTGAGCTTCTCTTTGCTGTCTACACAAGAAAACGCTTTGGGTGGCATGATCCACTTTGTGGAATGAAAGGCTACCGAATGAGCTTATATAAAGAACGTGGTTGGTTTGACTCATACAAGTCAATTGGTACCGAGCTGGCTTTTTATGGCATTTTAAAAAATAAAAAATTTATTCAAATTCCCATCTCCATTGTCGAACGCAAGGGAATACCGAAGTTTGGGCAGCGTTGGATAGCTAATTATAAAATTTTTCGTGCAATGCTGTTATCTTTCATAAAAAGATCGAACTGAAGTTAGGAGAACCAAATGAAAATAGCAGTTATCACTGCACGCGGAGGAAGTAAGCGCATACCTAGAAAAAACATTCGTCACTTTTGCGGCAAACCAATTATAGCTTATTCCATACAGGCCGCTCTTGAAGCCAACTGTTTTGATGAAGTGATGGTATCAACGGACGATCCCGAAATAGCAGAAATTGCAAAAAAATGGGGAGCCTATGTCCCGTTTACACGCTCTGCTAAGACAGCCTCGGATTATGCCACAACAGCAGAAGTTGTATTAGAAGTGCTACAACAATATCAATTACGACAAGTTAACCCTGAATTAGTATGCTGTATATACCCAACGGCTCCCTTTATAACAGCAAAGAGCCTCACAACAGCACTTGACGTCATGACTCATAACCCACAAATACATTGCATTAATCCCATTGTGCGTTTTTCATACCCCATTCAACGCGCAGTACGACTCAATAACAATATGATTTCTATGTTTCAACCGGAACATTTACTAACACGTTCACAAGACCTAGAGTCCGCCTATCATGATGCCGGCCAATTTTATTGGCTACGCGTAAAAGAATTTCTAGAAAACCCTACGCTTATCAGCCCCCATACCGCTGGCATCTTATTACCCGAATGGCAGATTCAAGATATTGATAATGAAGATGATTGGATAATGGCCGAAATGAAATACCGCCTGCTGCAAGAAATTAGCCAGGCGAAACAAACACAACATGTCGTGAGTGAGGCATCATGACCTATCGAGCTGCTTTGATTGGCTGCGGGAATATCGGCAGTCTTTACGCTGAAGATTCGCTCATTCAAGGAATTTACACTCATGCTGGAGCCTATAGCGCTTGCTCTGACACAACGCTTGTGGCGGTGTGTGACATTAATGCGGAAAAGGCAAAAAAATGTGCGGAAAAATGGGGCGTTCCCGCTGCCTGTACAAACCTGTCTGCGCTTTTAACAGAACATAGTCCAGAAATAGTGAGTGTTTGCACGCCTGACCATACTCATGCAGCTATAATAGAGCAAATATTAAATACACCCAGCGTCGTCGCTATATTAGCTGAAAAGCCATTAACGCTAGACGAAAAACAAGCGCGATACTTACTACATCTCGCAAAAGAAAAAAATATATTGATTGCTGTGAATTATAGTCGACGCTACTCTGACGGGCACAAACAAATTAAAAATTTAATTCAAACACGGACAATTGGGGAAATTCAAAGCGTCTCAGGGTTTTATACAAAAGGAATATTTCATAACGGCACTCACTGGATTGATTTAGCTCGATGGTTAGTTGGAGAAATCACCCATATTCGAGGATTTGATCCGCTACATGGGTCAGAGGTAGACCCTAATCTGAGCGCTCGGCTAAAATTTGAGAACGGTGCAGAAGGTTTCCTGCATAATTTAGCTGCAGGCGCATTTAGTCTCTTTGAGATGGATATCGTAGGGATGGAAGGCCGAATTCGAATTATTGACTCAGGCCATCGCATCGAGTTTTACTGTGTTACTGAAAGTCCTTATTACAGTGGTTATAAAACACTACGTAAAATTGATAAACAAGAAGAGAAAGTGAATAATAGCCTCTTAAATGCAGTAACTAATTTAGTATTCTGTTTAAAAAATAACGAACGCCCGTCCTGCTCTGGCGATGATGCTATGGCTGCATTACATGTTGCAGCTGCATTGAAAAGGTCCGCACAAAATAACGGGGAGGAAATAATAACACATGGCATCACCATAGAGAACGCAGTGCTATAAAGCCGCGGTTTTCATACTCTAACACTCTGCCTTCGTAGCAACTCCGAGAAGAAGGTTAAGGCGTTTTTTTATCACGTCTAAGGCTAATGGCTGGTTATTAATAGCGAGGACTAACTCTACTGGAGCATCTGCCTGTACCTTCTTAATGACAGCTCTTAGCTCATCCGCATTTTCTACTAAGTGCACTTTACCAGCCGAATATAGCGTGTTAGCAAAGACAACTTGATGATTGTTAACATGCTCACCAAATTCAGCGCGTCTTGGCATTACGATGGGGTGCTTACCTTTTTGCAATGCATGATGAATACTGCCCGCACCCGAATGGAAAATCAGTACCTCTGCATTATCAATGTATCGTGTAAAACTATCCATATTAACAAAATCCATACCATGGCATTCTTCAGAAAAAAAAGGAGTATGCCCATGCTGGACAAGTATAGGCTTAGGAAGAAATTCTGCCTGCATTTTAACTGCATCAAGTAAGCGAGTAAAAGCTTGCTTACAATTGCCCACTGAAACAAATGTCTTATAGCAACGCTCCAATATATTCTCCTTTGGGAAAGAACTGTTTAAGCCCTGGCCACTGATAGTAGAAAAAATCAGCTAAATAATACATGATCTTACCAGTTAATGACGGCCTATCTACATAAGCTATCGTTTCAATATAGATTGTTTTGATCCCAAAGAAAAAGCGGGCTATTAATGAAAAAGGCACAATCAAGCCAGCCCCAGTGCTCATGAGAACGGTCGGACGTTCTTTTCTAATAATTTTAAACGCTTCCCACATATTGATAAATATTTTCCAGTTTCTTTCAGCATGCGTAATAAAATATGTCTTATTTTGCATATCGCTCGCCAATAATGCCTTATCATTTAGAACATAAAAATAGTCGTAGGTAGAGTATACGGGTAGCAATACTCTGACCTCGCTTAAATGACCACCGCAAGATGAAATAACGCAAATCTTATTTTTTTTCATGCGACCTACCTTGTCTTGTCACTACTTACTAACTGCTGCATTACACGAATAATGCTACCCGCCGCCTTATCCCAACAAAACTCCCGCGATCTTTCAAGACTGTTCTTGGATGCCTGTACATATAAAGCATCGCTATTAATAAATTGAAGAATCTTATCTACTAACTGTCTCTCATTTTCAGGAGCAAACACCTCTGCCGCATTACCAGCTATTTCACGATTACTTTCTGTATCTGCAACAATCAAGGGTAACCCCGATGCTAGCGCCTCGACTAGCGTAAACCCAAATGACTCGCATAATGAAAGAAAAACAAAGATATGTAAGGATTCATATAACTGCTTTAGTTTATCAGCATCCGACACTTCGCCGTGATTTTCTATACAATCTTCAATACCAAGTAAACGAATCTGCCGTAGAACAGATCCGTATTCAGGAGAATTCTCATTCAAAGTTAAAACGAGTTTTACTGAAATCCCTGCCTCTTTTAATAACCTAACCCCCCTAAAAGCTGTGTCAAAATCTTTTTGAACCCCAAATTTTGTAATATAGCCCACTCTCCACGTGGTGTTAAGAGGATAATCTCTCGCTTTCTTCATTGGCAGTTGTAATAGTCCAGGGCCATGGGGAACCACAACCACTTTTTCCTCTGGAACCCCTACTTGAGTTATAATTTTCTTGGCTAAAGCCTCTGTCTGTACTGTGACAGCATTAGCACATCGGATAGACTTAAGCATCCATCTGCGTTTTTTTTCCCAAAGAAATTTACTTTTACGATTGTTGTTCCACTGGAGATGTAGTTCCTTAAATTTTTCTGAAAAATATCCTGCATGCTGGACAAGCAGTAGAGATGGACACGTTAGCTTGCGCCTTGAAATAAAATTAGTTTGTGAAAAACAAAGATCCGCGTTCACTAGATGCGCCAACTTAGGCAATATTGCTTCGTACCAATATAGAAGGTGAAATGGAGACCGACTAGGCCATACGTAAGGTAGACCAATTACTGCTTTTGATCTTGTCGTAATTTGAGCTAACGTATTGGGATTTGCTGTAACATACCATTTTATGCTTGGTTCATTCTGCTCCATAGACGCTAATAAATGCTTTAATACAACTAAACCACCACCCTCCACAATGGAGATAGCATTAACCAGCACATTCACCCTAGAGCCCTCTTATCCGATGGAGTATTCCTAGATAATCCCATTTACCACTCACTATATTTTTAAAGTCTTCAAAAGAATAATTTTTAGCAATATTAATCCGGGGCAAGACAAACAAATCAGATTCTGCAGCTATCTGCGCATGTCGTCCACCCACCGCATATTTGTATCCTGCTGACTCTACTGCTTTCCTCACCTTCGTCGAATGCCTCCCCCAGGGGTATGAAAAATGCAAACAGGCTGTATTTAGCTGGACTTGAATATCCTGTTTAGATTGCATCAATTCCTGATGCGTAACACTATCTTCAATAAGAGGGAAATTATAATGATTAACACCGTGGGATCCGATCTCCCATCCTCCCTGATGTAATTCTTTCACTTCATCCCAGGTTAAAAAATATTCATCAGGATAGTGACCTAACTTTTCCACAGATTGCTTGCGGCTCTTATTATCTTCGCCCATCCATCCGGTATTAATATACACTGTTGCATTCACTTTTTTTTCTTCCAATCGCAGCCACACGCGATCATATAGATTGCTATAGCCATCATCGAATGTCAGAGCAACTTGTAATTCTTCACTAGGTTTAGCATGGATAAGATCTGTCAATGATAAAACACGGCAATAATCACTAAGCCAGTTCAGTTGTTCGCAGAAATTATACTCTGGCATCCCCCATAAACTATTACCTACTGAGTGATATAGTAATATAATTTTTCTGCCATAGGATGTGCGTGGCCAGATCGTGCCTATTTTACGTTTTAATTGAAGATGTGGCATAGATCCTCATCTATTCTTTGAATTAACCATGTAACAACTCTGTAGAAAGGTCTTGAGAAAAACGCGGCAGGGAGCGTAAGCTTGATTGCCCATTATTTCCCATGGCAATCTCCAAGCCTCTGATGATTCCCACGAGAACCCAAAAGTAAACGGTTTCTGGTCCAGCAGGCGCCCCCCACCAAGCCTCAAAGAAAGAAGTAAAAATCAAGCCAACAAACATACCTGATATTATTCCCAGCAACACTCTATGCTCCTCGTCATGCGCTACCACATACATCTTGAACAATTTTAATCCTACTGTGCCTAACAATAAGACATATAATATTAATCCAATCCACCCTGTTTCTTCAATAATAGCAAGCTGGGAGTTGCCCTTCTCTCTTCCATAAGCAGCTGATGTTAACCCATGATCAAAATTAAAATCAGTGAATCCCCAGCTAACACCATATCCTAACCCAAACAACCCGCCCTCTTTTGCCGCCTCATAAGACTGCTGCCACACAAGTTGTCGACTCATGAAAACATCCGCGTCATCAATGGCAGTTTTGTAAATATAGAATTTCGATGTATTTGCAATATCTGATACTATTGAAGGGTGCACAAGCAAAGTAACCAAAGCTATTTGAGTGCCGACGATAACAAATAAAACTTTTTTAGTCAGGTTAAAGCTGATAGCAAATCCTCCTAAAATTACAATGACATCAGCTATAGCTGACCTTGAGAAAGCAAGTATGAGAAAATAAGTACAGATCAACAATGCGCATCCCCACAAAATACGTGCTTTCTTATTCGACCATTTCTTATATAACTCCCAAAGAAGAACGGGGAAAATTGCTGCCATCATAAAACCTAGCATATTAGCCCCGCGAATTAACGATGTATAAACTTCTACACTTGTACCTGCAGCAAGACTATACGATGTCACTGAACTGTCTCTTGTCATGCCAAACAAGACCGTCGGGATAAACACGTATACTGATAGCTTTAGGTAATTGAAAGCCCCTCCCCAGGAATACGTTTTTATCCACTCAATCCCAGCAGAAGTCATCGTGATGATAACAAAGCAAAGCACGATACTCTTTGAAAAAGACAATAGAGGAACATCTGACCAAAACGAGCTAAAAAAACACCATGCAGAGTATGAAGCGAATGCCAATACGAGTGGCAAATCCCAATAACTAATTAGTTTTTTTTTCAATGTTAAATATAATAGTAAAATCCCAAAATACAACCACCTGGTATTGTTATTTAATACCGAATGTAAAAATATAATACTAACCCCCAGAAAACCTAATAAACAAACGGGCAAAAAAACGCCCAGGGGCAATGGTATTTTTATACGCATATTAAACTACTCCAGGCCTGACATATTTTTTCAGCCTCATTTTCTAATGTCCATTTTTCAATTATTTTAACGGCTTGACTTGACATACTTGCTCGCGTCTCAGAAGCTATCGCCAACTCTTCTATCGCACTCTGCAAGTCAGCAATACATCCCGCCTTTACAATAAGCCCTGTTTTTTGGTGTATGACTAAATCGTCTGTACAGCCAACTCTATCAGATACAATAACCGGCAAACCGAGCGTCATCGCCTCATTCACCACTAACCCCCAAGGCTCAGCATGGGACGGCAATACCATCACATCAACAGCATGATATATCTTAATTAGATCGTTACCTGAGACTCGCCCAGCATAGCGTACATGATTATTTAATTTAACACTCTCCTCTACCTGCTGGCGCATAGGACCATCCCCCGCTAACAGTAGCTTCACATTCGTATGGTGAATCCGGTTGAACACAGTAAGCAAGTCAGCTATCCCTTTGTGCTCAACCAATCGACCAATAAATAGAAAAACAATATCTTTGTCAGTAAGAGAGTAACGCTCTCGCGTTTTTTGTCGATCTTCTGGTGCCAGTGTGACAGCATACTTTCTTATGCTAGTAACGTCTACCGTCATCTGGACAGGAATAACACGCTCTGGGCTGACACCATAATACTCAATGTATTGAGCCTGACGCGCCCCGCCCGGCAAGAACAAACTAACTAGGCCAAATAGCCGAGGATATAGCAAGCGTTTAATTACACGCTTCCAAAGTTTGGTACCATGTGGCATGGGTGTATCTGATTCAATAACAATGGGTATAGAAAAGAAACGGGCGAAAAAGATCAACAGCAAAGATATAGGCTCCCCCCAGCCAGCAAGATGTATCATGTCATACCTGTTATCTAGCAAGAGTCGCATAATAAAACGCGCACTCTTTAGTTTGCCCTTGGGGGAGATCATCCATTGCTTATCGAGACTAATATTCCAATTTTGAGAGAGGTTTTCCTCAAGAAATACTACGTCAATTCGGCCATTAAAAAGTAGAATAATATTTTCAATTAACCCCACAATGTATGGAGTTGGCTCTATATAAATCATTAATATTTTTCGCATTACACCAGCTCTTCGTAAATTTTTATTAGGTTAGTAGCATGACTATGCCAAGTGAAATTCTGGTGTACATGATTCTTACCCGACTCTGCAATGAACCCACTCTTTTCTGGATACTGGAATATAACCCTGAGAATATCAACAAGACTATCAATGTTCTTTGGTTGAGCCAAGAATCCAGTTTTCCCATGTTCAATAAATGCTTGGGATCCTTGCCCCTCAATCCCCACTGTCAATAACCCGCAAGACATGGCTTCAAGATAAGCAATGCCAAATGCTTCAAGATAAGATGGGAGAATAAAAACATCTGCTTTTGTAAGCTGTTTATAGACTTCATCCTGATCACAAGCCCCCAGAAAATCGACCTGTTGGCTTAAATTTAATTCTTTTATAAGCAATCCAAGCCTATTTTTTTCTCTGCCATCACCAATAATTTTATATTCCCAATCAACTATCCCCATACTATTTAATTTCGCTAGTGCACGCAGATTAATATCAATACCCTTACTTTCCTGAAGATTAGATACGCTAATAAATCGCAACTGCTTTGTTGGCCAATGCTTTTTATTATTTACAGCATTATGTGCACAAGTACGAAATCCATTTGAAACAATCCTGAAATGATCCGAATTACTCACGAATTGTTTTGCAAAGTTAAGCAAAGGATTACCAACTAAAACGACTCTACTTGTCTTTGCCATTGCATATTCAAACAAAATTTTTCTCGTATTACCCACATACAATTTTGGCTCAGTACTAATTCCATGCAAGGTGAGGACTGACGGCACGCCCAATTTCTGTCCCACATCCACCGCAGAGACACCAGCAAGCTCGGTATGAGCATGGATAAGCTGACACCCATGTCGCCGAATAAGTTTTTCTAAGAGGGGATTGACGAATTTCCTATACTGCCAGTGAGTAAATGAATAGAAATAACTCCTAGGAATAGATAAATAGCTGCAGGCATGTAGATTTAACTTCTCAGAAAACTGTTCGACATGAATTTTTTTTTTCACCCAATCTTTACTAAGTACCCCAGCAGCCTTTGGCCTCCATGGAGTGGTCACCAAGACAGTCACCTCATGCCCAAGATCAGCTAATGCCTCAACAGAGGCAAAAATAAAATTGCCGTTTTGATCTTGTCTGTGGCTAGGGAACCAAGGAGTCAAACAAAGTACTTTCATGAGAGATATCTCGCCCCCACCTTATGAGCATACTTCAGTGTAATCCGTTTCGGCCCTTACAAGATTATCGTGGTGCCCAATATCAAGCCAATACTCTCTAATAGGAAAAGTACTTACATGCAATCCTTGCCTCACAAGATGCGTTAGATAGTTTGGCATATCGCAATAAGAGTTAAATGACAAATGCTGCAAAGTATCGGGCTCTAGAATATAAATGCCAGCATTAATAAAATAGTTTTTGACGGGCTTTTCTTCAATATCCACTAACCTATGATCTTTTTCATCAAGATGGACAACACCAAATGGAATGGTATTTTGGTATTGCCTTACACATAAAGTAGCTTTAGGATTGCCTGTTTGTTCTTGATGAAAATCTAACACATGCCCAAAGTTAATATTAGTTAGGATATCTGCATTAATAACAAAAAATGGTTTATCAGGAGGAGTTGGCAATAAGCTTAAACTTCCTGCTGTACCTAATGCATCATCCTCTTCAATGTAGTGAATTTGCACGCCCCAGCGTGCACCTGAGCCATAATATTCACGAATCATGTCTGCTTTATAATTAACAGAAAAATAATAATTTTTAAACCCACACTTAATAAAATTCTCTAACAATATTTCTGAGATTGGTTTGTTATTAATTTTTAATAGCGGCTTAGGGCAATCAACCGTTAGTGGATATAATCGTTTTCCCATGCCACCGGCCATAAAAACAACCCAATTTTCTCTAATATTTCTTGAGAAGAGATGTTCGAGTGTTTCTAAACCAACCACACGTTTTTCATCATCGACAATGGGTAAGTGTAAAATTCCTAATGAATGCATCTTCATTAATAGCTGGTCTTGATTTTCAGATATAAAAGCCACGACAGGATTTTTATTCATAATTTGCTCAACCGTAGCTTCAAGGCTAGACTGTTTAAGTAAATATCGCCTAATATCGCCATCGGTTATAATGCCAAGTAAGTGTTGCGCCTCGTCCACAACCAATAATACTCTCAACGCTTCAGCGTCCATATGCCTGATAGCAGACAACACTGTCGTGTCAGTGTTGATCAAAACATTTTTCCAACGATGTGCTGCATCCTTGACCATACTTACTCCGTCACTCTTGCGGGAATACCCGAAACTTTGCTACCCATAATAATATTACGCACCACCACGGCGCCAGCACCAACTAAACAATGTTCTTTAATCTCGATTCCTTGAATAATGATTGCACCGCTTCCTATATGAGTACCTTCACCAATTTTAACATCGCCGCAACATATCACTCCTGGTGCAAGATGCACATGATCATCAATATATGAATCATGATCAACCGCCGTATGTGTATTGATAATCACATTGCTACCAATGTGGCATCCTGGCTGAATAGTACTTCCTGCCATTATTTGCACACCCTCTCCAAGAGTAACCTCTTGTCCAATATATGCCATTGGGTGGATCACATTGAAAAAGCGATAGCCTGCGTTTTTAAATTTTTTAAAAATGGCCTTCCGCTGTGTGGGAATTCCAACCGATCCTATGCCATTGACTAGTTGTATTAATAATGGCGAATACCTTTTTAATACCTCCTCTTCATGGCCGTATACTGGAATCCCTGAAATTATCTTTCCATCCATTTGCTGGTTGTTATCTAAAAAACCCAAAACAGCGACACTGTCATTTCTACTCAGACAATCCAATAAAACCTTAGCATGCCCTCCCGATCCTAAAATAAAAATAGAGATTTTATCCATTTAAATTCCTATTAACTCGTCTCTGTCATAATCTCGTTCAGCACGTTTATTTAGGTATTCATAAAATTTCACTGGAGAAACCCCCGTCCCAGGTCTTTTGCAACTAATATTTTTATCGGTAAATAAATTTCCCGTATTTATTTTTTCTACGCTCACTAAACTCTTTCGAGCAATAAATCGATTTTTAAACTCGCTCGGACTTGGAATTTTCCTGCTATCGCCAAGCGCTAGCTCAACCTGTCGAATACCCACTATCATGGCTGACAGCTCATGCGGTTCAAGCGATGCTTGATGATCAGGACCAGGCATAGATTTGTCTAAAGTAAAATGCTTCTCAATAATCACCGCCCCACAAGCTACCGCTGCAATGGCCACAGCGATACCTAAAGTATGGTCTGAGTATCCAACCGGCAATCCAAATGCGACTTGTAATGTCTTCATTACCCGCAAATTGATCTCTGCAAATGGCGCTGGATACTCGGAAGTACAATGTAACAATGATACCTTGTTTCGCAACATTTCCTGCCCGTGTTCTGAGCAGTACGCCTCTTCACATAATGTGTTTATCGGATCAATTCCCTCTGATGGGTACACATACCCGAATGCTAAAATAGCCAGTGCCGTTTCTATTTCCCCTAAAGTGCTCATGCCTGTTGACAAAACAACTCGTTTACGAGTTCGAGCCACTCTTAAAAGTAATGGAAGATTAGTAATTTCTCCAGAAGCAACTTTTATTAGGGGGGGGTCTAATGAATGATTTAAAAAATCGACACTTTTTAAGTCAAATGGCGAATACACGCATAAAATAGAACGTTTTTTGCAATATTGAACTAGCTCAATTTGGTATTCTTCGCTAAGCTCAAGTGAGTTAAGCATATCGTACTGTGACTCGCTAGCAAACGTTGCAGCTTTTTGATATTCTGCCTTAGCCGCACCAACACATATCATGTCTTCCGTATGAAAAGCTTGAAACTTAACAGCATCTGCACCCGCATCCACAGCAACATCAACTAGGTGTTTTGCTGCCACCAAAGAACCATTGTGGTTAACACCTGCTTCGGCAATGATGAAAGTTCTCATTATGTTATCCACTATTACATATCTAGATTATTAAATTGTTTTATTAGAATTTTCTCAAAATCCACATTTTTTATTACTTCTTTAATTTTACTCGCCGTTTTATCTAGTCTGTAGGGCAAGGTTACCTCTTTTAAGCCCTGCTTAAAGTCACTAGATAAAGATTTTTTAATTGCATTAATAATGGCCGCTGCATCTCCCTCTGGACAGTCAATCACTGAAGAAGCACGCAAGCGATTTAGCTGGCGATTACCGATATTTACTGTAGGTTTTTGAAAATAAGGAACCTCAATTAATCCACTAGAAGAATTTCCTATTGCAACGTCTACATATTGCAACAAGCTCAAATAATTTAAATCACCCAAGGTAATATAAGCCGCTGCTCTATGCGAATTATGCGATACATATTCATCTATTTTTGAATTAATAAATCTTCCAGCTTCATCAGAATTTGCCTTTGTGAATATAATTCTTGCATCATCAAAATAATCTAAAGCCTCAAATAAGCTTTGCAATATTTTAGCATTCACATTTATTTCTAGCGTAGATGGAAGATATGTCACTATAAAATTCAATTCTCCGAGTTTAAATCCTATTTCCTTTTCTAATTTATCACGACTCAATAAGTTCATTTTAGTTATGCGTTCTAATCCTGGCGCACCAACATTAAAAATATTCCCTGGATTTTCACCCAACTGAATGACCCTTTTTCTGTAAGGTTCTGCTGCGACAAAATGCAGATGGGACATTTTAGTAATAGAATGCCTAATCGCATCATCAATTGCTCCTTCTGAAAGCTCACCTCCATGGATGTGCGCCAGCGGAATTTTCTGAACCAAGGCTGTTTGCGCTGCAGCTAATGATTCAAATCGATCGCCCAACAGAACTATCATATCTGGAGAAATCTGAGCAAACGCATCCGCAAAGCCTATTATACCTAGACCCATAGACTTTGCCGTACCAATAGCCGTATCGCTTGAGACTAGCATCTCAACTTTCGCAGAAATCTTAAAGCCATCTTGTTCTATTAGCTTATAGGTCAACCCAAATTCTGGAGATAAGTGCATATTTGTCACAATTACGTGTAACTCGAGCTCTGGATCATCCTGAATCTCGCGCATAAGAAAATACAGCAAACCATACTCAGCTCGCGTTCCTGTCACAACTGCTATTTTACGCTTTTTTATCATGTCTTTTAGCTTATGTTAAATTATTGGTAGCAAGATGGGGACTGCTAGGTAGCTTAATTAAGCGCTTTTGTAAACTTTCAGCCATACTTAAATCCATGCGAGGACATTCTTTATACATCAATTGACTATGTTGTAAATTCCACAGGGGTCGCACCGCTATTCCAGCTTTGTTAAGAGAATCTAATAATGAATTTCTTATCTCAGCAACTGATTCGTCTAGTAATATCGCATTTAGCCAGTAATTACTTTTTGCATAACTCGGCTCTGTTATAAATCGCAATCCTGCGCATTTTAGAAAATTTTTACTATATTGATCAGAAAGTGTCCGTTTAGCACGTAGAAATTGAGGTAACTGTTCCAGCTGCGCGCACCCTAATGCCGCATTAATATTAGGTAAACGATAATTGTAACCCACTTGATCATGCTCAAATAACCATGCATGTGAAAGTTTGGCCGTTGTGGTGATATGTTTCGCTCGCTTTGCAAGCTCAGTGCTGTTAGTTAAAATAGCACCACCCCCACCTGTAGTAATAATCTTGTTCCCATTAAAGCTCAGCGCACCCAATAAACCACGATGGCCTACGTGAGCCCCTTTGTAATAAGAACCCAGCGCTTCTGCTGCATCTTCGATGAGTGCTAGTTGATATTTTTTGCAAAGCTGCTCAATAGGGTCAAGGTCAACAGGATGACCTAATGTATGCATCACACATAACGCTCGGATCGGGCGGCCTGTCAACTTATTTACACAGATTGCACCGTCCATTCTAGCAATATTATTGAGATAATCCTCTAAGCGAACAACATCAATGCCTAACGACTGTTCTTCGGAATCAATAAAATGAGGTATGGCTCCGCAATAAGCAATAGCGTTGATAGTTGCCACGAATGTTAATGTTGGTACGAGTACTTCATCACCTGTAGTAACGCCTGCCAATAGATAACTAATATGTAAAGCAGATGTACCATTTGCTGTTGCAATAGCAAATTTAGCGCCAGTGACATCAGTTAAATCATTCTCAAATTTATCAACAAATTTCCCAACCGACGAAACCCACCCCGTATCTAAGCATTCTTTTACATATTTCCATTCGTTACCCATAAAACAGGGTTCATGTAATCCAACAGCTTTATCGTGAGGCGATGCTATTTTTTTGATTCTTTGAATAACTTCTTCATCTGTTGCTAACATATTAGCCCACATTCTACCACGCTGATAATCCCCCATCGGCAAAAAGCACCTGTCCTGTCACATAACGTGATGCATCACTAGCTAGAAATAACATGGGGCCTACAATATCAATCTCTTTTGCCATACGCCCCAGAGGAACACGAGCAGAATATTTATGATCAAACTCTGCATTTTGCCCGCTAGAAACACCACCCGGGCATAATGCATTAACACGCACGCCATATTCTCCCCATAAAGTAGCTAAGTGCTTCGTCAGTCCAATAACACCCGCTTTAGATGCCGTATAAACAGCAGGCGTATTAATCTCACCACCTAAATAATATGAACCTTGATAAATACGCTGGTCTGGTCCTAATAAACTATAAATAGACGCAGTTTGAATAATCACACCCGCTCGTCTTTCAATCATACTCTTTCCAATAGCTTGAGCCATAAGAAACATGCCATCTAAATTAACTGCCATTACTTCTCTCCATACTTCCAGTGAATAATCGGTAAATGGAGAGAAAAAAGATTTTAAATCTTTGGTTTTCGTGGCTGCATTATTCAATAAAATATCGACTTTTGAAAATTGTTGCACAATTTCGTTAACTACTTTTTTTACTGCATTAGGATCAGACACATCACACAGCACAGAAACTACTTTGTCTTTACCATAGTTGTTAGCTAAATCTTGAGTCAACTTTTCCAAAGAATCTTCCTCGCGATCTAAACAAACAACCGTGACCCCAAACGAACACAGAGCTTTGCAAAATTCAGTGCCAAGAATACCAGATGCACCCGTGACTACGGCTACTTTATTATCAAAGTTAAATAATTTTTTATATCGGTCCATGCAGAGCCTGTCATCAATCTAGTTCATATCCTCTCTGGATTTTGCTAGTAGCCTCACTAGTTGTAGATCCATTGTGGAGTCAATGTCAATAGAACGTTCTTCTGGCATAACATATAACAAAGTACGATTCGTAATCACACGTTGACATTGCAATAGCTCCTCTCGCTTCCAAATATAGATAGATGAATTCATGTCATAGCACAAGGGAGCATCTTGTCGCCTGACAACCGGATTTTCTGGCAATTTAGCAAGTTGTGCAAATCCATCTCCGCTAACTTCGAGCATGTTAAAATAGGGAGAACGGCGGGCAAGAGAGGCAGTGACAAGATTTAGGGCATTATTATTATTTACAAGCAAATCATGGGCATTATGAATGTCATCGACCGCTCGCAATGGGGATGTCACATCCAAGTCAACAATAACATCAAATGATGCTGAAGTGATACGCTCGGTCTCAAGAACAGCGTGCTGAATAGCAGGCAACTTTGCCGCTGTTGATGAAGCCATTTCTATAGGACGGTTAATAAGATAATCCGCACCCCACTCTTCCGCAACGGCAAGGATTTGTGGAGGATCGCTACTAACTACAATAACACTAAATAATCCAGATCTCTTAGCTTGGAGAATAGTATGTGCAATTAATGGCTTACCGCGTAAATTGATTATATTTTTATTTTTGACGCCTTGAGACCCACCTCGCGCACATATTGTGCATAGTGTTTTCATAACGAAACCCAGCTCTTTGAAAGATTCGCATGTTCAATAGCTTCTATCAGTTTCATAATAGCCAGCCCTTGTTCATAATGACAAAAATTACTGAAATCGCTAGTTATCACGGCCTGATGCTGAGCAACATACGTTTTAACTAGGCTATCCGGGGCGTGTGATTTTATTGCGCCATCTACAATAGAGATTCCTTTTATTAAATCTAACCCAACAGTATGCTTTTTAGTTTGTATTAAAATCTCTCTTCGCGGTATACGATTTAAATAATTCAACTGCAAGCTAACCACTGGACATTTTTCACAACGCATCATGACTGAGTACACGTCATCCGCATCGATTTCAAGCTCACTATATTGGCCACCTATTGCAGTAACTTCAAGTCCTCTACCACAAATCCACAAGCTATAGTCTAGCTCATGACTTAAGTCCCTCAGCACACCGCCGCCATGCTTATTTTTGGCCGAGTAACACTGACGATAATCCGTATTTCTCCAATCAGGTAAGTATTGCCCAACTTGCGTTGAAAATGAAATTAGCTCTTCATCTTGTAAAGATTTTTTTATATCTAGAAGTTGATCACAAAAGCGAAGATTGTAGCCAATGAGTATTTTTTGAATCCGATGGTCTGGCAGTAATTCCAACTTTGCATATAATGGCTTTTCAATGAAAACAATGCCGCTATAGCCACATTGAATCAACTCAACTAAAGAAGCATGGTGTAAATAGGTTGGGTTTGAAATGATAACATAATCAATCGGTTCTTGTGCTAATGCAGCCTCAATAGTAGCGTAACCCCGGTAATCACTCGTCTTTTGTGAAGTAACTAGTGACACATGACAGCCCAAGCTTGACAACACTTGCGCATGGCGCTTGCCAATTGAACCATATCCAACAATTAAACTACGCATATTTTCTACAGCTAAATATTGTAAACATGATCTTTGTACATTTTTAAATTATCAGCATTTGTAAACCAGCGGATCGTTTCGGACAACCCGCGCTTAAATCCTTCATTACCAGAAAAGGTAGGCTCCCAATTGAGTAACTGCTTGGCCTTGCTATTATCAGCCCATAATCTATCCACCTCGCTTTTATCAGGTCTTAGCCGTTGAGAATCACTTGTAAACTTCACATCAGCCTGCATGAGCTCGGCAATTAAATGCACTGTCTGACCCACTGTCACTTCAAAATTACTGCCTATATTAATGACTTCTCCGATAGAATCGTCTGATTGTGCAATAGATAAAAAACCTCTTGCCGTGTCTGCTACATAAGTAAAATCCCGCGTTGGATGCAATGAACCCAACTGAATATTATCCTTGCCTTGTGCTATTTGAGTAATCACAGTGGGAATAACCGCCCGAGCAGATTGCCGCGGGCCATAGGTATTAAAAGGACGAATGACGCTTACTGGTGTATTAAAAGACTTATAAAATGACATAGCAATTTGATCTGCGCCAATCTTACTTGCAGAATAAGGCGACTGGCCATTCAACGGATGCAACTCTGTAATGGGAACAAATTGCGCTGTTCCATACACTTCACTGGTTGACGTTTGAATGACCCGTGCAACATTTAGGTCACGCGCTGCTTGGACTACATTTAATGTACCTTTGATATTAGTATCAACATATGTATCAGGAGAGTGGTATGAGTATGGGATGCCAATGAGTGCCGCAAGATGAAAAATAACTTCGCAATTTTTCGTAGCTACTTTAACGCCATATGGATCCCTAATATCTCCCAAAAAAATCTCAATACTATCTCTAATATGCAATGGCAAATGATCAAGCCATCCCCATGATCCGAATGAGTTATAACAAACAAATGCGCGAACCTGGCAACCATGCTGAACCAATAGCTCAACTAAATGAGATCCAATAAACCCATCTGCGCCAGTGACTAGTACCTTTTTCCCAACTAAGTTCATATACTCTCGTCAGTAATCATAAGATTTAAAAACCTAATAATTTTCTTCTACATTTGATATAGATATTCATTATCGATGGTACATCGAGAGTCAGCATAACATATTGTCTTATATTTATGAGCACATCCATGGTAATTTGTTTCCAGAGCACAAAGCACAAAAACTTGTTACACTAAACAGGTGCTTTTGCATTTTCGAGCTCTATTTGGGAATGGTAAGTTAACCATTTTATTTTGGATTTTATATCCTCAGCCGAACTATCAACTAAAAAATGATCGCTGTTATCTAAATCTATATTAAGCTCCCCACAACAAGCCATATTAACCAACCGGCTGAAGTCAGCCAAATTTTTTGAAAAGTAAAAAATACCATAAGCCTTTAGATCGTTTTTTAACCCGAAATCAACCCAATCAAACCCAATAATAGGAACCTGATGCTTTATACAGTTAAGAAATACGGTTGATCCAAACGTAACAACAGCCGCAGCCTGTGATAACAGGCCGTCAAGATTATCATATTGGCTATAAATAATTTCTAAATCATTAGATGAATCCTTAAGTAATTTATCTATTTTGTTTTTATAATTCATCATCCTTTCTAAGGGGTGAACCCTCACAATAAGTTTTTTTGAAGAACGCGACACGGTATCTATTAAGGAACGTAATATTGAATCTTGATCTACCTCTAGGGCCACGTGCCGAAAATGCAAAGGGGTCGTTATAAAAACTATAGTGCTTGGGCTATGCTGGCGTCCTTGTTCAACTGTCATGGGCGGATTAAGCAGTAAAGCGCGTTTTTGAGAAGGCCCAGACAACCGCTCATAAAAAAATTTTCCGCGCACGATAAAATGATCCACAGGAAAATCTAAATGCCGATCGTAATCTGCAACGACTCCATGCTGCAACATAATAGTTGAAACATTATGATACCTAGCCTTATATAAAGCATAAGCTTCATAGCCTGCATTTCCGACAATCAATGCCGTCGGCTTTGTAATTGTTATCCAATTTTCAAATATAGAGCTGCAATACAGTCCGCGTGAAAGCAATCTCGAAAAAAACATTTCCAGCCAGTTCCCGCTCATGAATATAGTACGCGCTAGTCTCTCTGAATCATTTAGCGGAACACTTAATAGATAATGGTAAATTTTATTAGCTACGTTACTAACCTCACTGCGAGAAGGTATAAATTTCGGTGATGAAAAGTCATATAAGTTGGTAAATATATGCTGCCCTTTCCTTAATGGCTTTCCACCTGTTTGCCTATTTTCTACTAAATATTGTAATGACTCAGGAAAATACTCTGCATATAACAAACTAATATTAGTGTAATTAACAGCGGTTGTATAAAACCACAATCTATTTTTCACAACTTTATTATGAATGCTATTTTTAAAAAGCATTAATCTGCGATGAAACGGATCAATTCTATCTATAACTAAGCGAAGGAAATGGTGAGCCTCACTGATTGAAAAATGGCGGAAATCAATGTGATTAAGAAGCTTCCGCCATAGGCTAGGTTTTGCATGGCCTGGGATAATAACTCTTAAAGATGATCCGGTAAATTTGGTCAATTTATCTAACTCATCACCCCACCACGAAGGAAAAATGAACTCGCAAGCTTTATAGCCATTGCGCAAAAGAAAGTCATGCAATTGAATGAGATGAAATGTCTTATGCAACTCTAAGCTGACGACTTCTTGAAATATGGTAAGCTGCGGAACACCCCTAAAAAAAGGCTCTTCGGCAAGAAGCCTGTTAGCCATATGGCATGCCAACCGTCTGGTATCTGCTTTATTGCCAATTAATTGTTCTATCGGAAAAGCATCTCTAAAACTAGAGGATAATTTACTATCAGTAGAGCATTCTACTAGCAGGCCCAGATCCCCACCTAAAACAGATGCATCCTCAGCCCACTTAGTTAGGAGGGTTATTTTTTTCATTTAAAATTGAATACCTATATAGAACTCGCTCCTTCTGAAAGCAGCGTGAAAAACGACTTCCAAAACTGCTCCCGCCTACCAAGTGGCATCTAACGAAAATAGCGGCGCGCTTATCGTTCATGGTTTATGAATATAATTTAAAGGCAAGGTTCGAATAATATTAATATGCTGTTTAGCCCATTTAATTGTCTTATCTAAGCCATCCTCCAAAGCATGCCTCGGCTTCCAGTCCAATTCTTTTTGCGACTTGGTAGAATCCATTTCATACTTATTATCTTTCCCAGCGCGCTCTTCTGCAATCTCAACAAAAGAGGCTATGTCAATCTTCATTAAAGCACAGATTTTTTCTACCAGGCCACGAATCGACACGCAAGGATGGTTTGAAAAATGATATATTTCTCCTAATTTTCCTTGCCTAATAGCTTGATAAATACCACTTGATACATCATCAGCATAGATGAACATCCTCTCTGAAGTCCCGCCGCCATGCAGTGGTAGTTTTTTATTTATTAATGCATAAATGATTGTTCGCGGAATAATGCGATATAACTGTTGATACGGCCCATAAAAATTAGCAAATCGGGTCAAGATGACGGGGAACTGATATTGCCTGAAAAAAGCCTGTAAACTCATATCAATGGCGGCATGAGAAACTGCATAAGGAGTCGATGGGTTACTTAATTGATCTTCTTTCAATTTTTCTTGTGCGTTCCCATATATTTCTGGCGTTGAAACTCGCACGTAACGTTCTAAAAAATCGCAATCTTTTAGATAGTGGTGCAACTTTACCTTAGAGACAATATTAGTTAAATACCATTGAGCCGGATCAGACCAACTCTCCGCTACCATACCCTGTCCCGCAAAATCCACGATATAGCGCGGCTTATATTTTTTTATTATATTTATAATATCATCAAGGCAATTGTTCAAGTCAAAGGGATAAAATTGAAATGCCTGCTTGTTCGGATTATTGAAATATGGCTGCATCACTGGATGAGGCTCAATGGACCGACTAATTCCAATCACTCTTTCACCTTGCGACAAAAGATAGTCAACAAATGAAGAGCCTGCAAACGATGTACTGCCTAAAACCAGATAACTCATTTTTTTACTTCCCTTCAGGGTATCTATTAAGCAGCAACCGGTTTATCTAACATCGCCTTCATAGCACGAATATTATAAAAATAATCCTTATCTTTGAGACGACCTTCTTGATAATGGACTACCAACTCTTGGATAGCATCTTTCACACATTTTTGTGGCTTAAATCCTAGCTGCAACAGCTTGTCTGAGTTAATGCGGTAAGAACGTGGGTCATTACTTTCTGTAACTTTAATTTTCGCGCCTACAATAGTTACTACGCGATTAGCAATTTCCATAATAGATAAATTTTCAAATCCTGCATTAAAAGTGCCTGGGGTTTTATTCTCAAGTAAAAAAAGATATAAATCAGTAATGTCATCGATGTGGATATTGGGTCGCACTTGATCACCGCCAAAAACAGTGATTACGCCGTTTGTCAAAGCTTGCATGGTAAGCATGTTAACAGAAACATCTAAACGCATTCGAGGAGAAAAACCACACACAGTAGCCGGTCTAACAATTTGCACAATCATTTTATCGGCATAACTTAACAACACTCGTTCCGCAACCATTTTATTTTTATTATATTCAGTAATCGGATTAAGCAATGCATCCTCCGTGACCTGTGGCACATCACTAACGCCATATACACTGCCTGATGAAGCATAAATAAACTGCTTTACACCATGTTTAAGCGCCCTATCTACTAATAACATAGTTGCCAGCGAACCGACTTCCCAACTCAATTTCGGCTCTAATTCACTACAAGGATCATTGGCAACAGAAGCCAAGTGTATGACAGCATCAACCTTTTCAAACCAGCTATCTTGCACGTTTCTAATATCTGCTTGAATTACTTGCAAATTAGAATGAGGTTGCAAAAAACTTCCAAACCACATGATATCAACTACTATTATTGTGTGCCCTTGAGAAAGTAGCTTTGGTACTAAGACACTTCCCTTAAAACCACAACCGCCTGTCAGCAAAATCTTCATTTACTTACTTCCTTAAATTAGATAAGCGACGCTACCGCCCTGCGATAGACATGCTCGCATAATGATGTTAAAAAGGCCTATAATAAATGCAGCCTGAGTGTAGCCTACCCCAAAAAAATGTCAATATAGTACCATAAAGAGAGATTTACAGGTAATTCGGTAAGAGTTGATCAACCCATCGTAAGTGATTTTTTTCTGCTATATCAGATCTTGTGTATTTATCTTTGGGTCCCTATAATAATTTTCATTCATAGGTAGGGGAGCCAACATTTCATGATGACAATAGAAAATAAAATGGCAATGCTTGTAGAAAATGGATATTTATTGTTAGAAAATGTTATCCCTGAAAATCTTTTGGCTGACTGTAGAAATATTTTTAGTGAAAAGCTAGTAAAGCTCGGAGCATCACAAGAACATTCATTTTCCGATCAGTATCGTACATTAACTAAAAATATCCACCCCTATGAAATTAATAAGCTTTTAATGAGAGAAATAGTTGGTTCTGGGCTTGCTCTACGTCTCTTTCATTCAACTGAGATATTAAATTGTTTTATTCACATAATTGGCCCAGATTTAGCCTACCAAACCAACTCTGAATTGCCGGTTAATGTTAAAGGTGAAACTAACGATTCATTAGTAAAGAAATTTCATCAAGAATTTTGGACTGGCCCAGGACATAGAACTTTTACTTTTTGGACACCTTTAATTCTTTCTAAAGGTGCAGGAACACTGGAACTCATTAGAAAATCCCATACATGGGGACATGTACCCCATCAGAATAGAGAACCAAAATTTATTCCCAGCGATGCTGAATTACAAATAATTGATTGCAAAGAAGGGGATGCACTTATTTTTCATTCATTAATGTTGCATCGAACGGTGCCAAACAAAATTGACTGCCCTAGACTTGCTTATGCGACCCAGGTAAGAAATATGAATGATCCTGATAGTAATTTTGATCGATTTAACAGTTGGGAGGTTTTCAATCTATCGCCAGCTACAAGAATTCTCAAAGAATGCGGCAATGTGCATCTCTCGCCTTTCCGCACTTATGGCTCTACAAGAGCACCGATAAAACCAACAATTACAGTTTAAAGAACAGCAGCAATTCCTGCTAACACTGTCATCCTTTCTGAAATATTGCAATATGGTGTGGCATACCCCAGGTGTTGATAAATATAGAGTCTCTAGCGCAGAAGTCTTCTAGATCTCTATACTTATTAGCCAGAATGAGATGAAGTACTGAACCTAACATATCAAGCTTTTGATTACACCTTTCTAACCCATTATTTTCGCAATGAAAATCACCCTGTTGTAACAAAGATGCTAAACTGTCAATTAATTTAGAACAATGCATCAACGATTTTACATTAACCCCATCTATTTGCTGATCCATTAAACAAATAACTTCCTCGGTTACTTTGACTATTTCATTTAAATGGCTTTCTTTGCCTGTATAAAAGCATTTTTCTCCAAATACATAGGTTAATATTGATTTTTTAATATGTTGCTGTAACCGATTAGAACGCTGTAAAGGATGCTCTATTGATTTGTGCCACGCAACATGTAAACCATCTTCATAAATTGGCCATGAAGAGTATAAGTTTAACCCTGCGTTTTCACATTCTTTAACTAAGCTGTGTGCAGTATTAAGATAATTATATCTGACATAAGGGTTCTTTATGACATCCATATACCAAGAATGGAAGCTTCGAGTATGTGGAATACTATCCCATTTTTCTTTAAATAATGTATTTGCTACATCAATAGAATCATCATCCATGACCTCACAGCCATATCTATAAATAATCTTATATAACAACTCAAATAAACTACCGGTCGTCTCCATGTAAGACATCAATAAAAACCCGTCCACGTTTAGAAGGGAATAACAATTATCTATCCACAATTGGTTAGGACGTATAGTACATATAAAACCTTCTGCTACAATGAAATCAAATTTCATTGGGGAAGAAAAAGATTGAAGTGGCGAGTCAGATATTCCTAAAATGCGCTCCGAAAACCCAAACCGAACAAAATTTTCTTGTAACCTCCTTAAACTACGTACATTAGGCTCAACGATAAATATATTACTTCCCCACTTAGCAAATACAACGGCATTTTCACCTGTATCGGGTCCAAATTCGATTAAATTCGCATTTTGAAAAACACGCAAGGGCATTTTAAGCTTTTGAAATAAATGTTTTCTACTATTTTCATATTGCTGTAATTGTTGATTTTCTTCAAAATTAGCAAAAGTAGGTAAGAAATCTTTTTCACTATAGTATTTATACATTTCGCCTGAATTCACGCCATAATCCTCATACAAGACTAAATTTATTTACTCCAACAATACATATGATAACTACTATTTTAAATAACACTAAGGCAGCAATAGTGACTCATGCCTTTGCAAGAAAGAATTAGCTATTTTCATTTTGACGTTACTATACGAAGTCATATTATTATCTTCTCGCATTGCAGGAAAACTCCTCCAAAAACGATTTTGTAATAATTTACCTTCCTCTTCTAGGTTGTCACCATTGGTCAATCTTTTTAACATATCTTCCACTGCTTCTACTATTTCATCTGGCGTATTTTCAGCGAAAGACCATCTTTTCTCTTGCCATGCCTGAAACATTGACTTTCTATCTATACCCTTGCAGACAGGCGTGTCAGTAAATGCTTGACACTCTAAATATATTTCGTTGAAAGTGAGCAATCGATTATCTTTTAACTTTATGACTTTCTTAGGGATAATGATCTCATATTTAAGATAACTTCTAAAATCAGTCAATGCATAATTTGTTGCCAATAGTGGACGTCTGAATATCTGAGCTACTGATTCTATTCCGCAGCCTGTACTAATAAAAAATGAACAATGAGCAGACAAGTAAATATCCATAAAATCAGAGCGCAGTTCATGGCTAGCATAATCAATCACATTAGGATGATTGCAATCTAATTTATTATTAACATATTTTCCCATTCTAAGGACAAAAAATCCTTTCTCTGCTAGCAACTTCATTGCTTTAACATAATTATTAATATCCGCATTTCGATAATCATGGTACATCCAATCAGTCCCCGGCATCTGAATTTGCAAGTATTTAGAGTCTCGCACTAATATACAAACAAAGGGAGCTCCCGGTGGAATGCCCATTTCTCTCATTAATGTACCAGCCTTACGATGTTCATCTTCAGTAAATGATATGTAACTTTTATCAAGTCTTTCGGAAAATCTCCACCTATCATAATATCCTTCTGAGCCCTCAAACATTTTTTTAAAAGGATCATTTTCGTATGTGCTTCCTTGAAGGAGCATTAGGAATCGATCGGTTTGAAAACATATTTTTCGAAACGGGAAAATTGTTATGGCCTTCTTCCACATATTATGTAATTGTTCATTACAGATAAGATATCTAGGGTCTGCATAGCACACTGTTTTATATCTTTTTCTCTTCTGGCCATATTCATCTGTCTCTAGAGCGCAAAGCATAAAATGTGTATTCACTCCATAATGTCCAATTCGCCAAGAATATAGTTTTATAAATCTAATTCGAATCCATGGGCTGATTACCGTAATGGCGCACGCAACAGGAAATGCTATTAAGTTACAAAAACAACGAGTAACCACTAATGTAGAGAACCCGATAAACCCTTCTTTTTTAAAGGCCGCATACAATCTTTTAATCATAAAAAACTTAGCCTTCCTTAAAACAAGCCAATTTAACTAACGAGTACTCGGAATTTCTGTTTCGGATGTGATAGTAGTGAATTTCTTCATTTCATCATATGGGATAAGTGTTTCATCAGTGGCACTTTTTCAATAAAACTTTTGTTCCCCATAATTGTTACTGCTTCCGCACCAACAACATTTCCTATAAAAGCCACTACTTCGGCCGGTGCATTTTGTACAGCACACAAACTGGTAATAGCCAACACTGCATCGCCCGCACCTACTCTATCTTTTATATTTACTGCAAAGGCAGGAACCTCATAGATGCCTTCATCCCGGCTATATGAATATGATCCTTTTCTACCATGTGTAATGATAACATTTTTAAAGTTATAATCTTGTACGAGTTTGTCCAGCTGCTCAACCACAGAAATAAATTTCTGGCGATAATTAAGTTGTAGCTCACGTGTAGCTATACACACATAATCAGCTTTTTTATATTTAGATATACAGTTGAATCCATGATTACTAGCATTAGATTGTGTATTAACAGCCAAAAACTTTGATTTTTTCTCAATTAACTCTACACATTTACTCTCGATTAACCCATGACCATAGTCTGCGACAATAACCAAATCATAATCAGCAATTCGACTATCAATATTTTCAATGAACTCATCTCGTTGCTCATCATCTAAATAGCAATCGTTTATTTCATAGATCTCAAAAAGCTTTTGAGAAGTATATTCCTCTAAGTACCGTCTTTTTACTATTGTTGGTGAATGCTTCTTGTAATGGAAGATAGCATCTACATTTTTATTTAATTTCTCCTGAATAAACGATTGATATTCTCCTTTCTCGCCGAGCATAGTTAGGCATGTTACTTTTGAACAAAAACTACTGAGATGGTTAGCAACAGCAAGAATACCCCCGATATACATTTCCTCCCGATGATACTTCGTCACTAAAACCGGCTCTTTTCCCGCCTTCCCAATAGCTTCGCCAAAATGATATATATCAATAATAGCTTCGCCTATTATAAGCACCCTCATGTCTTTCGCCTGATCAAGAAATTTCAAAATATCGTTGCCTTGATATTTCTGCTTTAACTGGTCTAAATAGTGAGTTACCTCAGGAGAATAGGCAGAGTAAAATTTATTTAATAGGGCAGAAGAGCTAAACACAATATCATGAGTGAATACTAATTGCCCACCAACTGACTGTACTGCCTCCTCCTCTTCGGCAATTTTCCCTGTCACATCGTTTTTCGCTTCTTGGTACTCTATCCCCTTAACGTAATAATCGGGTCTTATATGTTGAATAGCTTCAATTGCAGTAGGATTATTATTAATAATGACATAATCAACGCAATTTAATGCAGCAACCGCCTCTGCTCTCAATGCTTCGTGAAAACAAGGCCTATTCGGTCCTTTATTGACGTAGCGATCTGGTGTAATTGTAACAATTAACACGTCGCCTTTTTGTTTTGCAGCTTCAAAATGCCGAATATGACCAATATGTAATAAATCAAAAACACCGTGACACTGAACAATGCGATTAGTAGCACGGTGGTTTTTAAGTTTATTTTCTATTTCTATAAAACTGACAATTTTATTTCTTATATGTGTAGTTTTTACATTAGTATTAGCTAACATTAGATAATCCCTTCCTGTTCTAATTTAAAAATTTTATATTTTCTCTTAGAAATGCAGATCCTATTCTTACATTAATATCGTCACATTTATTGCTCGGATATTGCGACCAGAATTTTTTTTGTAACATTCTATCTTCTTCAGATACCTGCCAGCTTCCCTCCAGCTGACATACCATTTCCATTACTACACTAAGTATTTCCTCTGGTGTGTTTCCAATAAACTTTACTTCTTCCTCCCTCAGTACTTGCGGGATAATCTTATCTTTATTATCTGGTTTTAGTAAAATATTAATCATTTCCTTCAAAGGAAGATAATGCCCAGAGTTAATATCAACCAATTTTTTGGGTATAAATAGTTTGATAGGGTAAAAAGTAGGCAGAAGAAATAACTGAGCAAGATCAGTAAATATAATAGGTTTCCTAAATATTGTAGCAACACTATCTAGCCCGGTGGCTGTAGAAATAAAGAAATCACACTGTGAAGACAAGTAAATATCCATAAAATCACTTCGTAAGGGATGATTAGCGTAGTCAATCACTTTGGGATGTCCTACATTGAATGCTTTATCAACCCACTTTCCCATTCTAAGCAAGTAGTAGCCTTTTTCCGCTAAAAATAGTGCTGTTTTTTTATAATTTTCAATATCAGCATCGCGATAATTCTGATAGCTCCAGTCTGAATCAGGGAGATGATGATTTAAATACTTGGAGTCACGCACCAAAAGGCAAACAATGTGCGCGTCTCTTGGCACACCCAGTTGCTCCATCAATTGCCTTCCTTGCAACTCTTCCTCATCCGTAAAGTACAAATGTGGCTTAGTTTTTTTAAATAAGCCATCTTTATCCCTGGCCCCAATGGGATGTTCAAATATTTTCTTGATTTCGTCATTTCCATAACTATCCCCCAAAATTAAGCCTGAGAGGCGATCTATTTGATACGCCATTACTGGGAATGGAGTAATTGGTATCACTCTCTTCCACATTTTGTGTAACTGTCGATTGCATATATCCGCCCCACATTGGGTATAAAATAGATTTATCTGTCTTCTACAGCTATGCTTATCTGCCTCAAAAGTGCAAAGCATTAATTCGGTGTTTAAGGCATAATGCCCTATGCGTGCTGAAAACAAACAGATTAGTCTAACTTTTATGATGGGTCTTATCAAAACTAGTGCTATTGCTATGGGAAAAGAAAGTGTATACACAGACAAATACTTAGCTTTACGCCATATCTTTTTCATTAACCATGTTAAAGCTATTGGTAACCCTTCGATATCGCTTTTTTGGGAAACTTGCGCAAATAACTTATGTAATTTATTTGCAAATAGTGATCCTACAGCCACGCTATTGACTCACCACCTTCACTTCTGGAAGAGGAATAACAAATATTCCACCTTGATCAAGAAATTTCTGATGCTTCTTAATAATTAAGTCTGCGTATTGCCAAGCTAGAATGATAATACAATCAGGATTTTTTTCATAAATCACTTCTGAAGGAATAACTGGAAAGTGATGGCCTGGGCTGAAACGTCCCTGCTTAATTGGATTGTCATCTATCATATAATCAAGATAAGGCCCTAACTCAAATTGATAAACAGTCGTAGTGACAGGAGTTGACGCACCATAACCTACAATCGTCTTTCCTTTTTCTCGTAGGTCATTTAATACTTCTGTTAAATCATTTTGAATTTTATCTAAATTAGTCACAAAGTTTTTAAATGTATCTACCCTATCTAGTTTCATTTTCTTTTCAAGCTCGATCAAGGTTTCAACAATAGGCTCAACTTTCCTATTAGAGGTAGTAAGTTTAGCAAAGCCGCGTATTGACCCGCCCTTAGTATCAATTCGCTGAACATTAAACAAGCACATTCCGTGCTTATTTAAAAAACTTTCTAAAGGAGCAATTCGATGATGACACACATGCTCGTGATAAATAGTATCAAATACATTTTTCTGAATCATATCTACTAAATACGAAACCTCAAAAACAAATATTCCCTCGGGAGATAATAAATGTCGAACCCCTTCAATTAGGTCAATCATATTATCAACGTGAGCAAAAACATTGTTCGCCGCAACTATTTCAGCAGAGCCATATTGTGCTTTCACGCTTTTCGCTATATCAGATGTAAAAAAAGTAGGTATCGTTTCTAGGCCACGCTTAGTTGCCTTAAGTGCAATCTCTTTCGCAGGGTCTATACCTAGCACTCTCATGCCATGATCTTTAAAAGCATTAAGCAGTGACCCATCATTACTGCCAATTTCAACAACTAAGGAATCTTTAGGGCAGTTGACGAGATTCACGACTTCATCAGCATAACGCTTAAAATGAGCTACTAAGCCAGGTGAAGTTGAGGTGCTATAAATATAATTTCCAAATAAAACTTGTGGATCAATAACATCAAGTAGTTGTAGATGACTACATTCTTTACATAAGTGTAAACTGAGGGGATAACTCAGTTGCTCAATCGATAGCTCTTCTTTTGTCACATAAGCGTCCCCAATCGGAGAGGCTCGCATTGGCAGTGCTAATTCTAAATCAGGACTTTCACACAATCTGCAATTGGTACGATTACGAGTAATAGCAAGAGTCATATTTTTAGTTCCACAATTAAATTAATATTATGTTAAATTCATTGCCAGAGTTTCATGAGCCACAACAGATAGCCCTCCATCAACCACAATATTTTGTCCGGAAATAAACGAAGCTTTATCACTGCATAAAAATGAAATAACATTAGCCACATCTTCCGATGTACACATCCTTCTTAGAGGAATAATTTGTTGATAGAGTTCATTCATCTTCTTATTATCTTCCATATAATATTTTCGTGATTCTTCTTTCATAAAACCAATTGGAGACACTCCATTAACCCGAATTCCGTAGGAGCCCAGCTCTGCTGCATAATACTTAACCATGTGATTAATCCCCGCTTTTGCAATAGAATAACTGAGTGGCTGAGTATTATTAGCAAAATTACCTGCAACTGAACTAACCATGACAATCGAAGAAGTGACATTAGGATCAGTATCAAATTTATCTTTTAGATGATTAATAATTTTTCTTGTTGCATTAAGACCGACTTCTAAATCTCCACTCCAACAGTCTTCCTCGCCTCTGAAGCGTTGCAGAAAAATCAAGTTATGAATTTTCCCTAGCATATCTATAATGTTAGACAACTCTTGGAGAAACGAACTTTCATCCATAAGATTCGCTTTAAAATATAAGGTATCTTTTATATCTTTATCACATTCTTTGGGCCCATTTCTCGCCAAAACAAAAAGCCTGTGGCCTTCGTCACTTAAATTTCTTACAACAACTCTTCCCAATCCTTTTGTGCCGCCAATAATGATCGTCCGTTTCTGGTTCATATAATTGAATCCGTTTGATTTAATTTTATCCTGCTTTCTAAATCCAGCAAAAACGTACTTACGTTTTCTAGTGCGGCTTGTGGGGGCGACCAAGATGCATAAACAGTATCTTCTTTATTAAAAGGCCCATTCGTTGTTTCATGAAAAACCACAAGCTCTGTGTGTAAAAATAAAGTATGGAAATGAGGAGCCAGCAACCGATAAAAAAAACACTTGCCAGAGGTGGGGCTTCCCATGGGAATGATTTCTCGAATATTTCCTGTTTCATCAAAAATGATAACATCGAGTAATCCTTCTATTATATGAAACGACTCACTTTTATTGGCATGTTTATGCGGTCTAATATAACTTCCTTTTGCAATTACAATTAACATTTCATGTAAATGATCAGATGAATTCTTGTGCGCACAAATCCTTATTCTTTTGTCCGGAGAATTTATCACTTTCTCTTTAAGTGTAGAAATATCTTTAAAATCAACTTTCACAATATCTGAATTAGGAGCATATACACTTTCGCTGAGCTGTGTCCACTTCATACGATGTGTCATTAATTAGTTAACTCTCTTGATTTTAATGCATAGTCACTAGTTGAAAAAATTGAAAAAAACTTTCCGCCACGAGCAAGAAAATCTTTTTTATGATTAATTACTTTTCTTTCACTTTCAGGGCTAAGACTCAATAAGCACACTTTTATTTTCCTTTCCTCTAGCAGTGTTGAAGGAAAAATTGGCAATTTAGACCCCGGCATAAACATACCACTTTTATTTGGATGATCATCTATTACAAAGTCAATCAAATCTGCTAATTGAAGGAGATTGATAAAATGGCAGGCTAAATGACCTGCTCCAAGCAACGCAATCTTGCTTTCTTGACGATAATGGGAAAGTATCTCTTTATACCAGCTGCTTCGTTCTGTGAGCATTTTTGCATAATGAAAGGCTCGCTGGCTTTCATCTTCTAAAAGAAAACCATCCCTGCTCAAAAATGAAGGTTGCCGATTTCCATCAGGAATTCTTGCAATAATAACCATAGAATTTTCCATGGTATATGGATAGATGTCTAATGAATGAACCTCAAAGCCGCCCATTTCAAGACACTTGATAAAACTATAAGGGGTAAAGTAAAAAACATGCTCTTCCCACAAAATACTATAATCACAAGCTCTTAAAGGTGTAGTTACATCAGGTACTTCAAAAACGACATATCCATCTGATTGAACCATAGACTGCAGTGCTGTCATAAATTGCAAAGGATCATGTGCGTGCTCAAGAATATAACGAGCAATGACGACATTAGGTCGCCCTCTACTCTTAACAACTTTTTCGATTTTTTCCAGTGTTACATTTTTTTGTATTGTTTCAACATTAGCAAAATCCAGATGAACACCTAAATCTTCTCCTAAGCTTAATTGCCAGGTATGGGTAAATCCTTTTTGCCTTAAACGGGTTAATAATGATGTTTCTTGCCCACTGATTCCGCAAATAGTTGATTCACTGGTAACGCCTGGTAATTGACTTAATATTTCAGCTACACGGTCTAGATGGCCTTCTGGTTCTTGGTAACGAATCCAATCAAAACGCGGCACAGCCTCTTCACAGGATACAGGATTAATTAATTGAATTAATCCACATGAATGACAATATCCTAGAAGAAGAGGGTGTAGAAATTCCTCTTGATCCGGTGACGATAAAAAACGGTTACTAAGTGGTTGTGAGCCGAAATCTAATAACATTTCAACCGACGAATGTTGACAAACATAACAAATCATCACTGCAATACCATCGTGATTTCTGCGCTAATACGCGTCTCTTTTCCATGATTCACAGAACCTCCGTGCAGTAACCTTTCATTGAAGATAATCAGCCTTCCTGACTCTGTTGGAACCAATATAGTATCTAATGCATCTACATCTTCAGCAATACAAGGCCTCACGACACCTTCCTTTTCTACTGCATTATATTTCCAATTTCTTGTATGGGAGTTTGGCACCACAATAAGACCATTCCTATTAGGTTCTGTATTAATTGCCAGCCAAATTTTAACTGTTGTTGTTCCAGGTGGAAACATGCCGTACTCACCTGCTAAATTATGAAACCATTTATCCGCATGTAGAGGTCCCACATCAGAGGCAACACCCGGCCTAACCAAGCGCCAATAGATCTCCTCTTCTCCCTCTGTAACGACATTTTCGTTAACAACGCTAGATATAGAAAAGGATCCAAATTCTTTTTGTAAGTCTTTAATAAAACGAAACTCTTTTATCACATCTACCGTTTTTTGAGGCAATGAGCGCCATCTTTTTTGCCATAATTCAGCATGATTGACTTGATCAGAAAAATAATGGTAGTTCTGGATTCCTTCTTTAATAAAGCTATCGACAAACCCTGGATACTGATTGGCAATTCTCGTTAGCCACTGCTCATAAATGGCTTGCCGAAAAAAAGATAACTCAACTGCACTGAGACAAATATCTGTTGAATATCCCGGCTCTCCAAAAACCTGCTCCCTCACACTCATGATTTAGGCCTCATTCACGATTGATAGCTGCAATAGTTTTGTCACCAGTAGCAGAAAATGTATTTAAGAATACGAAAAATATTCATCTTGCTTTGTGTTGGCTATTAAATTTCTCCAAAATGGTATCAGTCTATTGCTAGGTGGCAATATCGAATAAAAAGTCAACTTTCCTTCAGACCAGCTGATATGCTTATTAATAACCGTTTGCTCATTTTCAGTATTAACGCCCATTAGGCAAACATCAATATTATGTTTTTGCAAAAAATCACTAGAAAATACTTCTAAGCAAGAGCCAGGCATAAATAAGTGTTGCTTCTCAACTTGATCATCGACAACAAATTCAATATATTTTTCAATCCCCGTGAAATTAACCAAAGTGGCCGTCCTATTTCCAGCGCCATATAAGGAAATCTTTTTCCCTTGAGCTACTAATTTCGCTAAAAAGTCATTAATGTTTGCTTTAAATTCACTCAGAAAGTTAGCGTAATTCAATATTTTTTGTTTTAATATGTCATTTTTATAGCGCGCAACATTTTTTAGGCTAGCATTGTTATTATTGACACATTGACCAATAACAATCTGTCCAACGCCAGAAAATAAAAATCTTTCAAAATGAATTTCTTCAACGCCTATACTATGTAGAAAATAATTCAGTGTTTCCTTTGAAAAATAATTAACATGCTCCTCCCAGAGGGAATAATCATAGGTATTAAGATTGCTTTGAAAGTCCGGCACTTCTATAATAATAATCGAACCGGGTGAAATTACTTTTCGCAGCGCATTTCTAAACCCTGTTAAATTAGGTATATGCTCTAGAACCTGCCTAAGAATAATTAAGTCGCATTTTCCATATTGATTTACATACTCACCCGCACTTTGTTCATTGAAAAAATCTTGAATGATATTAATCCCTTTCTGTTTAGCCAAGAGACATGCATCTTCTGTTGGCTCGATGCCAGTCAGATTAGAGTATCCTAAATCCTTTAATACCTTCAAAAAAACGCCGTCATTACAGCCTATTTCCAATATTTTAGCATTTTTATTAACATGGCATGATTGTATTAGTTCGATAAGACGTGGAACATGTGGATGAAACTTCCAACTACTTACTGTGACATAATTTTTATAGAGAATATTCGGAGAAATGGGTTGTGCAATAAATACATGATGACAATCTTCGCAATGAACGAGCTCGAATGGGTACGATTCTCTATGCTCTAACTTTGTTTTCATGTACTGATGTGCAATCGGAAATCGACCAAAATCAATTAAAATCTTACTATTTTCCGAAAGACACAAGTTGCAATTCATCGCTTAATCCCCATGCTCCATGCGTAACAATTTTTTTTGTATATGACATTGAATGTCACCTGGATCCATCCCATAAAACTTAATTAAGCTCTCTTGAGAACCGTAGTGCTCAGAGAAACAATCAGGCAACCCTAAGCGTAATATGGCTGGCATAGCGTATTGGCGATCCAAGAATGCGTCAATTATCGCACTTCCAAGTCCACCAATTTTATTATGCTCTTCTAAAGCCACAAGTAATTTTACGTTTTTACTCTGCTCAACTATAGTTTCAATATCAAGTGGTTTAACTGTATGTGCATTTAAAATACCGCATTGAATACCATGGTTATCTAATAGCTCTGCCGCCAACATAGCGCGATGAACCATCGGGCCCATTGTAACAATAAGAACTTCACCTGGTTCACGTAATAGAATGGCTTTGCCTATTTTACAAGGATAATCGTCTCTTGAAACAATAGGCTCGCCTCCTTTTGAAACCCGGATATAAACTGGGCCTTTTATATCTGCGCTTTGCATCATGAGACGCTCCATCTCATTAGCGTCAGAGGCTACTAAAATGGTCATATTCGGAAGAAGACGCATCAAACCAATATCATCAGTCGCAAGATGCGTTGGGCCTAGTGGTGCATAAACGAGCCCACCACCATTACCAATTAAACGCACTGGCAAATTAGAAAGGCACAAATCTATTGCTATTTGCTCATAGCAACGCCGTGTAATAAAGGTTGCAATCGTATTAACATAAGGAATATATCCTTCCTTCGCAAGTCCAGCGGCCATGCCAATAATATGTGCCTCCGAAATACCTTCCATGAAAAAGCGCTCTGGCATTTCATTTTTGAATTCATCTAATGTGCCTGCACCTAAATCCGACCCAATATAAATGATTCTGTTATCACGCTTAGCCAAACGATAAACACAATTTAAACTAGTAACTCGCACTCATTCATCTCCATTGTTAATGCATCTTGAATTCCTGCGATTTCATCCATGTCTAATTTTGACTTATGGTGCCATTTGGCGTTATCTTCTGCGAGTTTCAATCCTTTACCTTTAACTGTGTGGCAGATTACAACGTTGGGTTTGCCAGATTCATAAGAAATATCACGAAATATCGTCTTTAGCGCAGAAACATCATGCCCATTGACTTCAACCACATTAAACCCAAAGCTCTGCCACTTACCCGATAATGGCTCTAGATTAAGCACTTCATTCAATGGCCCATAAGATTGCATCTTATTATAATCGATGATGGCTGTTAAATTAGATAGTTGATGTTTCCCCGCAGACAATGCCGATTCCCAAACAGAACCTTCATTAATTTCACCATCGCCCATAATAACAAAGACTTTGCTTTTTCGTTTTTGAATTTTTGCAGCAATAGCCATCCCGACCCCTACCGCTAACCCATGCCCCAAAGAGCCTGTTGACATCTCAACGCCTGGCACTTTGGGCTCGGGATGTCCGCCCAATATTGAGTCAAACTGACAGAAACTATCTAGCTCACCTCTAGGGAAAAACTTTTTATCCGCTAAAATAGCATATAGGGCTAAGCAGCCGTGGCCTTTGCTCAAAATACACCTATCTCTATTTATCCACTGCGGGTCATCAGCCTTAAATTGTAGAACATCATCATACAACACTCTAACTATTTCAACTAAGGAAAGTGCCGAGCCAACATGCCCACGTCCTGCGGCTTTTAACGCACGAAACACTAATAAACGCAACTCCCAAGCGCGTTGATCTAGCTTGATATTGAGCGCTTCTTCATGCCACTGATTTACAATAGACACTGATTTATCTCCTAATGAAGAGACAACGAAACATTCCGTAGAAATTGCTGCGCTCTTTTAAATTGGAACTCACATCGCTCTCGATATTCACTCAGCAATACTGCGCCAGCGTGAACTCGTCTTTGCCATAAACTTGGGATGAATTCGTTTAACAAAATTAACGTCCACGATAGGCCAATTAATGGAAATAAAGTATTAAATCTGGATTGAAAATGAGAATCCGTTGAAAATATCTCAACCATAGATGTTTCAAAATAAGTCTTTTGTTCTCTTGTTAAATTCATAGCAGGATGCCATAAAAAATGGGCAAGCATCGCAGCAGGATCGTCCCATCCAAAATATTCGAAGTCTAAAAAAAATATTTTTTTCCCTACCTTAATCGCGTTGTGAAATCCAAAATCGGAGGGGCTTAAAATAGAATATTTATATGAAAGAGAGCTTTCAATATTCGTATTACTGTTCTTCAATTTTATTAAAACCTTATCCAAAGAAGGTTTGTAATGTTCCTCTAGAAAGGTTTGCAATACATCTGCACTCGAGTCGTTACTCAAACGAGCTAAACGACGTTCTAATTGATTGATGACACTCACCACGCTCAATGCATTATCAGCTGCTGGCTGAAGAATCTTGGCTTCTGGTAAGCTTGAATATTTTTTTAACCTTTGAATAAAAGAAAGAACCGACCGCAAATCTGTTTTGGTGGTAGATATTGGTTTCACTCCTTCAATCCACTCATATAAAGCATAAGCACTAGCCTCATCGCTAGCAATAGGTCTGGGGATGCTACTTTCCCCTTGGGCACTAAGAAACGATAGACCGCCATACTCGCGATCCAAGCGAAGCCTATCAGCTTGAACATTAATATTGTATAGCTTTAATGCAGCAACACGCCCATCGGCACAATTCACTTTATAAATTTGATTATTACCTCCACCAGCTACAGGGTGAAACACGACCTTTGGCGTTTGTAGCTGATCTTTAATTTTTCTTTCCACCTCCAACGATATTGGGCTCATCTATATGATACTCACGGAAAAATTTTTTGAGTAACCTCATCCCATACCAAACAATGTTCAATTTTGCCATGATGATTTTGATTTTTTTCTTTATTCAATAGATAGGTTTTGACAGATTGTGGAAAATCATCTCGTATAAAAATATCGATTAAGTCATCAATAAAAAGAGTGCACCCCAGCGCAGTGATACGCGCAATTTTTTCTTCTTGTGTTAGCTCAAAAAAAATATCATTTTTATTGAATGATAACGTTGCATCAAAAAATCCATTGACTTCCATCCATTTTAAAGCGGCCTTTCGTAAATCTATTTTATCTGGATCATAATGACCATATTCCGTTTTATGGCTTACAATAACAGTCTTAATTTTATTATGGCGGCATAACTGAATAAAATGAATGAACCCCGGCATAATTTTTGCATAGTTCATACCCTTGCCATAAACATAACCCTGAAGACGCATCCATTGTTCATGCCCCTCTGGCTGTAATCGCAAATGTTCTCGCAATTCTGTTTTCGTTCCCCGAAACTGCGAGTTAATAAGTCCTCTTTCAAGTGCAAGAGAATAAAATGCATCACCATAATCGATAATAGTGTGGTCTAAATCTATGCCAATTAACACCCTTAGAAACCTTAATTTTCCATGTTGACTAAAATACGACCCGCAATCTTTCCGCTCTTCATTAATTCCACGGCATCATTAATATGACTCAATGGCAATTCATGAGTAATTAACCCATCTAATGTCATTTTACCTTCTTTTAGTAACTTCATATAACGCGGGATATCTTCATCAGGAATAGCGCTACCACCATGTGAACCTTTGATGGATTTATTAAAATGGAGGGGTAATGAATAAATAGAAATATTATCGCCCGCCTTTGGTACTCCCACTAAAATAGTCCTTCCTGAGGAGTGCGTTAACTCATACGCCTTCTCAATAATGCGAGTAATACCTGTTGTATCAATGACAACATCAGCTCCCTTATTACCAAGAATTGCCGCTATTTTTTCCGTCATATTCTTTTCATTAGCTGAATTAATCGCATGGGTTAATCCGAATTTTTTGGCTAGCTCCAATTTTGCATCAAACAAATCAATACCAATAATTGGGTAGGCAGACACCATAGCAGCAGCTTGGACGAGATTTAATCCCACCCCCCCAATACCGAAAATAACAACTGATTCGCCAATTTTCACTTTAGCATCATTATTAATAACACCCATTGCTGTCGTCACCGCACAACCAAATAGCGGCGCTGTTTTTAAATCAGTTTTGTCGGGTACTTTTGTGAGACGATTCTCTGAGACAATTGAATATTCACTAAAAGTAGTCACCCACCCACTATTAACAACTTTATTTCCCCATTTGTATTTTGGGGGCTGGCATTGAATGCCCTTTCCTGGGCGCCAGTGCATGATAACCCTATCGCCTTTATTAACATGAGTAACGCCAGGACCCATTTTTTCAACAGTTCCCACTCCCTCGTGCCCTAGTAAATGTGGCAAAAATTTATCGGAGCCTTTCGCACCATTAATTTCATTAATTTGTGAGCCACAAATCGTACTGTAGTGCACCTTTACTAACACTTGGCCAAAAGATAAATCTTCTGGCAATTCAATATCCGTGATAACAAGAGGTTGCTGTGTTTCTACAAGAATTGCTGCCTTCATAGTCTACTCAAAATATATAAACTCATAATCTCCACTATACCCAAACTGGTTATAGAGCCAAACCCACTCACCATGATCAAAAAAAGATTCCGCAGTTAAAGCCCAGCATTGTAAGTTAAACTGCTCCTGTTCATTTCTATAGCTTTCAACAACAATGTATTTTTGTTTTCCCACTCTTTCTATTTCTGATATTGCATTTTTCAAGTCAAAAATGCGTAAATTATGTAAGGTATTTAAGGAAATTACCAAATCAAAATAAGAATCTTCATAGGGATAAGTAGACTGCGCACTAAGACTAAATAAACAAGATTTTATCTCATCCTTAGCATTGACCAAAGCATGTTTAGAAACATCAATTCCAACCAGCTCTATACCTGGAAGAAGTTTTTGTATTTCATAAAGCAAGAATCCTTTACCACATCCCACATCTAACAGCTTAGAATGTTTCGTTAGATTGTAACGCTCAATTAATTTTTCAGCGACTGGCCTCCATCGGCCGTCAATAAACTTGTAACCACCATAACCATATGACTTAAGTCCATCCCAATAGTCAAACTCATACTGTTTTGCTTTTAACATACAGACAACCTTATCATCTACCATGCGATCGATATAAGTTCGTTTTGTCTGTTGATGCAACGGTGTAATAATATCTAAAAATTCAGCCATTATTTTTTACCTATAAAAAATCCTTGGATAGTCTGAATCACTCTCGTTACTTCATCATCTGTTAACTCTGGATAGACGGGTAAACTCAGCATTTGTTGAGCCAAACGCTCCGCAACGGGAAAATCACCTTTTCTGTAACCCAAGTCAGCAGCAGCAAGTTGCAAGTGTAAAGGGATAGGATAATGAACCTTAGTTTCAATACCCCTCTCTTGTAAATAATGCATTAATAGCTCACGTTCATGGGTTAAAATAACAAAGTTATGATATACCGAGAAATCGCTTTCGTTGTCCACTGGAACTTTAACAAAGTCACATAAATTTTCCTGGTACAATCTAGCCGTCTCTCTTCGTCGTTCATTCCATTTATTTAAATATTTCATACCTATCAAAGCAATTTTAGCTTGCACACTGTCTAAGCGAGAATTCAGCCCCCATTTAATGCAAGTATCGCGATCTAGCAATCCATGATTTCGTATTAATTTTAACTGGTTATACAGATCTTCATTATTTGTGGTGATAACCCCGCCATCACCATAAACATGTAAATTTTTCAAAGGATGCAGGCTAAAACAACCCACATCACCAATAACACCTGTCATTTTACCCTGGCATTTCGCACCAATAGACTGCGCTGCATCCTCTATTACTGCTAAAGAATGATAATTAGCAATTTTCGTTATTGCCTCCATATCAGCCGGCCTACCCGTCAGATGGACAGGAATAATTGCTTTGGTTTTTTTTGTAATAAGCTTTTCTAAACTTTTAACGTCTATATTTAAATCATCTCTCACATCACAAAACACTGGTTTTGCATTGACTGCGACTACTGCTCCAGCAGTAGCAACAAAAGAATTAACAGGCACGATAACTTCGTCGCCCGCACCAACTTTTAATACTTTTAAGGCTAGTATAATAGCATCTGTACCGTTAGCTACACCAAGTACATGGCGACAATCTAAATATTGTGCGAGTGAATGTTCGAACTCTTCTACAACCTCGCCTAATATATAAGAACCGGACGCGAGCACATCGTCCACTCCCATAGAAACTTCCATTTTTAATGAAGCATAACGCCTCTTAAAATCGACGAACGGAATGACGGTATTCTGCAGCTTGGCTTGATTTGAAATCATGCGTAAAATTCCTGGATAGAGTATATAACGTGATTCAATTCTTCCTCTGAAACAAATTCATGCACAGGCAATGAAAGGGTATGCTTTGCCATTTGCTCACAGACCGGGAAATCGCCTACTTTATAACCTAAATATTTAGCAGCTGGTTGTAAATGCATAGGCACAGGATAATGCACTTTTGCATCAATCCCTCTTTCTATAAGAAATGTCTGTAATTCATCTCTATTTTCACATTGAATACAATACAGATGGTAAACTTGTTTTATGTATTCTTCACGCATTGGAACTCGAACACCTGCTATTTGTGATAAATACTTATCATAATAAGCTGCATGATTAATTCGAGCTTGGGTAATAAAATCTAATTTTTTCAACAAATGTGAAGCAACCACTGCCTGTAAAGTATCAAGTCTAGAATTAAATGAAAACATGATGCATTCATCACGGCCTTTAAGCCCATGATTTCTCATTAATTTTAAACGATCAGATAATTTATCTGAATTCGTTACAATAATACCGCCATCACCCCAGACATTTAAGTTTTTAAGTGGGTGAAAACTAAAACACCCGAGATGACCAAGTGACCCGGCTGGCTTGCCATGATAAGTGGCTTGTACCGCATGGCAGGCGTCTTCAACTACAGATAGCCCGTGTCGATCTGCAATTGACATAATGCTTGTCATGTCACATGGTTTTCCTGCCCAATGTACTGGCAGAATCGCTCTTGTTTTTGGGGTAACTCTTGACTCAACCTCCTCTGGATTTATATTGTAATCATTAAGAATATCAGCAAAAACAGGTTTCGCCCCTGCAGTAACAATTGCCCCAATAGTCGCATAGAATGTAAACGGCGTTGTAATAACTTCATCACCCTCACCAATTCCTAATGCTTTTAGGCTTAAAAATAGAGCATCTGTTCCGCTCCCGACGCCAACAGCATGTTTTGCTGCCACTATTTCTTTAAATTCATCTTCAAATTGATTAACCGCCTCACCCAATGTGAAATCGCCATCCACAACTACTTTTTTAAGCTTATCAAAAATGGCCTCATAATCAGCAAATTGTTGTTGTAAATAATTGTGATTAATCGGTAATTTTCCCGTCTTCTCATATTGTTCTGGTAAGAAGTTTTTTATTGCTAGTGCAGAATTCATATTACACTCGATTAAATGACGTTGATTTGTAAATATATTCAAGAACTAGACTATGGCTAATTCATTTTCGCTACCCATCGGTCGTTCATCTTTCGACGATTGTTGAAATAGAGCTGTTGGTTGCTTCAATCAAAATTTTATATTACAACGCTACCGCCCTACGAAAATAGGGTTCGCATAAGATCCACATAGGCACAATGAGTCCAAAGTCTATCTCATAACCTAAAAATGTCAACACCATAGTGGATTACGCACAGGGCCTACGGTCAGGTCGCATTGACAGGCATTGTATGAATCCAGTAGCATCGGGGCCTTGAATTATTTTCCGTCTCAAACGAATGCCAAAAACGGAAACGAGGGAACGTGCAATGAACATACTTGCTGTCGGCGCGCATTGGGATGATATCGAGCTCGGATGCAGCTTAACTTTAAAAAGATTAAAGGATAAAGGGCATACTATTTTCTCCGTAGTAGTCTGCAGTTCCAAGTATGGCGAAAATGCAAATGAAGGCATGGCGGAAGACGAAGCTTTAAAATGCGGGCTGAATGCATTCCGATTAATTGGGGCAGAATATATTCCAACTCCCAAAGAACCCAATAGTCTATTTGCATACAACAAGAAAGCAATGCAGGTTCTCGAAAATGTCGCTAATAAACATAAAATCGACACCGTATTCACGCATTGGTTTGGAGATATAAATACAGATCATCAAACAGTCTGGGAAATATCTCGAACGGCGTTTAGAAACGTGAGAAATTTCCTCATGTACCGATCTAATTCATATAGCGACCATGTCAATATCTTCGAACCGAACGTATTTTTTAGCTATGATAATGAAGAATACAAACTTAAAGAAAAACTGCTTTCGCAATATGGGCCGGAATGGATCCGAAGACAAGCGCGCTGGAAAAGAGAAATCTTTGAGAGAGAAAGACATTGGGGGTTTTTGTCTGGGAATGAGTATGCCGAAGGGTTCCAAATAAGCAAACTCGTTGATTTTATTGTATGAAGCTTACGAGCGAGAATCTATCGTGTTAAATACTAAGCATACTCATGGTGAAAAAGTTCAGATTAAGAAAGACCCGATAATCGGTCATAACGTCATCTTTGTAGGCGATATTCTAATCGGCAACAACTGCAAAATCGGCAATAATGTCATTTTAAGATCTGTTTCAATCGGCGATAACTCTATCGTAGAAGATAATTCGATTCTCGGTTATGAAACCATCACTGGGCATTATTACGATCAGCAACGTTCCCTAAAGGAAAATGCTCACTCTAAGGACGCTGGATATAAAGTGATTGTTGGGAAAAATGTCTTAATCAGAACAGGTGTCACTATCTATTGTGGCGCAACTATCGGCGATAATTGTTGGATAAACCATAATGCCATAGTGAGAGAAGGAGCGATCATAGCGGATGACACGTCTATTGGCTCACACACCCTTATTGAGAATAAGGTTTCAATAGGAAAAAGGTGCGCTATCCATAATCATGTGATGATTTGCGGTGAAACAATTATAGAGCCGTATGTGTTTATCGGTCCCAACGCGACATTCACTAATAATTCACCGATAGGACATTTAAGAGATCTTCCATCAACCATTCGGGGACCAAAATTGCGCTTAGGATGTGCCATAGGGGGAGGCGCGACGCTTTGTCCAGGCGTTGAAATAGGCCAAGAAGCCATCGTGGCCGCCGGCGCCACAGTGACCAAAGATGTCGAGTCAAGGATAATCGTCGCAGGAAGCCCCGCAAAAAAAATAAAAGACGTTGACCCGCAAAGCTTCATAAAAAAAGAATTTCGTGATCTGTATGGTGTCTAAAAAACACCCCCAAGAATCCAGCGGGCCACAAGAGTTAAAGAACTAGCAGTAAAATCAGAAGTAACTGGAATTTTCTCTTGATAACTCTGTCGTATCCAACTCGTTTTGCACCCAGCTTGCTGGCCAGCTTCAATATCTTTCCATCTATCACCAACCATGAAGCTTTGACCCAAATCAATCTGGTGTTGCTCTGCTGCTTGCAGCAATAATCCAGGCAAGGGTTTACGGCAAAAACATTGGTCAGCATCATCGTGATAACATACTCGGATTTCATCTAGAGGAAGTTGCGTCATTAATTGGGCGTTAATTGCCTCAACCACCGCCCGTGAAGTTGTGCCTCGGGACACATCGGGTTGATTAGTTGCCCCAATTAATAAAAATCCCGCTGATTTCAACATAGTCAATGCACTCAGCGCATCATTCGGGATAGCCAACTCAGTCACTGAGCGAGGAGGATAGGGCTTGCCATTAATGATAATAACATTATTTAAAACCCCGTCTCTATCGAGAAATATAGCTTTACGTTTCACCTGACTGATTCCCACTTGGTTTGTGCTATTTTTAGCTTGGGGTGTGACACTAATAAATGCCATATGACACCTTGAAACGCCTCCGCATGAGGTGTGGTATTTTCGACATTAACTGTAGGAATGATAACGCAGGCATCGGCTACTGTTGCTGTGTAACCGCCATCTCGCCCAACAATGCCAATAATTTTTGATCCGACTTTTTTAGCATATTGTAAGGCGGATACTAAATTAGGGCTGACATTTTTTTCCATATTACCGCCGCCAACTGATAATATCAGTAAAGTATCTTTCGCTTTCAATCGGCTAACTTCTAGCCATTTGGAAAAAATAGTTGCCCACCCTTCATCATTGGTACGTGCAGTTAACTCAGACACATTATCGGTGGGGGTATAGGACTCAATATCCACAATTTTACGGAAATCATTCACTGCATGCGATGCATTGGCTGCACTGCCGCCTACACCTAAAATAAATAATCGACCTTCGTTTTCACGAGTATTAGCTAATAGATCGACTGAGCGCTCGATTTGTTGAGTATCAAGTTTGCCAATGATTTGATTGGCCTCAGTTAGGTATTGCTGGATGAATTGCATACTTACCCCTTAGAATAGGTTGCTGATTTATCTGCTCTAATAACTTCTTGGCAAACAGAAGCGAGCTGGCTTCAGTAAGGTGTCCATAGTCCCAAGCAGTTGGTTCAAGTCTGCCATTAAGCTCAGCAACAGATTGACACGCGCCGTTTTTATTGCACACCGCATCTAATATTGACAGAAATGACACTCCATTCTTCATGGCAGATAACCGTAGTTTTTCGTCTAACAGCTCCAATTCAGCAAACCTCGGGTTGTAAACATACGCCCTTTTCTCTAATGATATTCCCCTTGTTAGCATATATATTGGCAAACTAATTGGCCATTGAGGCACACTGCCAATGATATACACTTTAGATGAAGTAGATGCCTTCATTATACGATTAATAGTCCTAGCAATACCTAGACCTAGATTCTGATCGCCGTACCTAGACCAATTCGCGTGCAGCATAATTATGCTTGGCTTAATATGTTCAACCTCGCGTAAAATAAAGTCATTAATATTTTTACACTGTGGGCGATTACCCAATACAACATCCATTATTGGTGGGCAAGCACTGGCAGTGTACTGCACTACATTTGGCATTATCGCGCGCAATCCACTTGATAAAGCGGCCGCGTTCGAATCACCCCATATTAACAATATACTTTTCTCTTTAGCCACTTCTTTACATTTTGGAGAAAAGTCCTTATAGCTTTGATTCGGCTTTAAGTCACATTCACCTTCTCGGTAGAGAGAGGAAAAATTATATTTAGTATATAACTCCAGCTTTTTTTGTTCAGTTGATAATCTATTAAAGCCCCCACCTATAACAGCCCCATCCCTGATATGTCCATATATTCCTGACGCAATAATAATCACGCTTAATAAAAAAACGAAGAGAAAAAAGTACCTCTTCCTTATATTTTTCTTATCTCTAAATGGAATTTCAATATATTTCCAACTGAAATAGGCAAGAATCAGAGAGCACCCTGACATAAGTAAAAAAAATGACGGATTGACAATGTTTAAACGAATTCTGGCAAAAGCAAACAATGGCTGATGCCATAGATAAGCGCTATAACTGATCAATCCAACACCAACAAACAATTTACAACCGAGCAACCTCCCTACAAGGGTCTGTGATGTAGCAAATACAATCACACACCCCGCTCCTAACGTTGCCGCTAGTGTAAACAGGCTCGGGAATGGAGCATTTTTATCATTCAAAAAAACTGAGTAAGCGATTAGCAGCACCCCGACAAGACCGCCGAGCTGGCTAATTTTTTCTATTGTATTATTTTTTGGCTTGTTTGTGATACAAAAAGCTATCAAAGCACCAATTAAAAGCTCCCAGCCCCGCGTTGGCAAAAGGTAGAATGTTAGCATAGGCATATTAAGCGCTCCCCACTGTGCCAGAGCAAAGCTAATAATGGTTATTAGAAGAAGGCAACTAACAACCCATTTTTTTCCAGCACCCCAAATGAGCAATAAAAATAGGGGAAACAACAAATAGTATTGCTCTTCAACTGCCAAGCTCCATGTGTGTAACAGAGGTTGCAGCTCCGTATCTACGTTGAAATACCCGCTTCCTCTCCAAAAAAAAATATTTGATGCAAAGGTAGTGGCTGCAATTAAGCTATCAGAAAAATTCTTCATATAACTTGGCCACATCCACAGCCAAGCAAAAGGTAAGCACGCTAACATCACAAATAACAGCGCGGGGAGTATTCGTCTTGCTCTGCGTTCATAAAATCGGGCAAGAGTAAAGACACCCAGTTGTTTCTCAGCAATTATAATGGATGTAATTAAGTAACCACTTATGACAAAAAATATATCTACACCAACAAAACCACCGCTAAATGCTCGAAAGCCAGCATGAAAAAGAATAACTGGTATCACTGCTATGGCTCTTAAACCATCGATTTCTCGTCTATGGCTCATCATAAATTATTAGCTATAACCCTTTAGGCAAGATATCCTGCCAACTCCTCAACCCCAACAAACGACCCCACCTCATAAAACCGCTCTTTAACTTCAAACGCAGCTAATTGATTTCGGCTTAACAACTCTTGATACACTTCCGCAAGATCAGCAACATTGCCATCGGTCATAGAAGAGGTAAATACTGATTTATTAAAAACCCCTAGCCCATAGTCAATATAGTGCATTTGTGCTGTTTGTCGCCTTTTATCATAAGCCAGTATTCGACCATCAGAAAACTCAATATTACTCTTATCCCATTGACCATGGTTATGAAACACCGTCATTAATGCTTTTTTTGCACTCACCAAAAACGACGATTGAACTGCAGCATAATTACAAGGCAAATAAGAGTCGCCATAGAGTACAAAAAACGATTCATCAAGCAAGTCTGCAGCATGCCTAATCGACCCTGCTGTGCCTAACAAGGTGGGACCATCAAATGAATAAGAGACCGACAGGCCAAAACGATGGCCATCTTCGACATAATCAACAACTTGTTCGCCTAGGTAACCAACGCACATCACCACTTTTTTTATGCCACTCTTCTGTAATAACCGAAGCTGATGAGCCACAAAAGGTTCGCCATTCACATCTACCAATGATTTAGGCATGGTGTGAGTGATGGGGCGCAATCTAGTCGCTAGGCCGCCGGCTAAAATAACCACAGAAAATGGTACGATACTCATGACTGTGCAATAACCTGTGTGCCAGAAAAGTCAAAACGAAAACGCACTTCTTGAAGGCCTGCTTGGCGCATAGCATGTCTTAACTCTGCTTTGTCATCAGCATAGAACATTAAAAAACCGCCGCCACCAGCGCCAATCATTTTCCCGCCTAACGCACCATGATTGCGTGCAATGGCATACCACTCATCAATTGTATTATTACTCATTTGGCCAGAGCGTTGCTTCTTGTGTTCCCAGTGTACATTCATCAGATCAGCAAACTGATGCAAATCACCATTTTCTAATGCATCTTTGCTTTTGAAGCCCAATTCTTTAACAAAATGGAGATTAGCAATCATGTCTTGATTTTTTTCTTTACTTTTAGAATCTTGTTCTTTGAGAATTTCAGATGCAGAACGTGAGTAACCCGTAAAAAATAATAATAAATTATCTTCTAAGTTAAATAGTGTTTCTTGATCAATTTTTAATGGCCATGCGTCTACTTGATCATTAGGTAAAAAGTTAAAACAGGTAATTCCACCATAGGCAGCAATATATTGGTCCTGTTTACCAATTGGCTCGTTAAGCAAGTTCAATTCAATATGGCAAGCTTCTTCTGCAAGTTCTCGGGGATGGATTAAATTTTTCTTTAACGTATGTAACGCTTTTAAAAGTGCCGTCGTAAAACTACCTGACGAACCTAAACCTGTCCCCGAGGGAATATCTGCCATACTGGTGATTTCTAAATGAGGGGCTTCTATTTTTACATGTTTTAATGACTCACGAATAATGGGATGTTCTACCTTATGAATAGAGTCGACGCGCTCAAGCTTAGAATATTTAACAATCAGTTCTTTAATAAAAGTTTGATGCAAAGTGATATAAACATATTTATCAATGGCTGCCGCAATCAAAAACCCGCTATGATCACGGTAATAAGATGGTAGATCCGTCCCACCACCCCCTAAAGAAATGCGTAAAGGACTACGTACAATAATCATAGTTCGATATCCTATATATGTGTTCTACCACTTTCAGTGCTGCATGCGCATCACCTATTCCAGCTGCAGGTTGTCGTTTTTGGCGAATATCTTCTAAAAACTCGGCAAACTCTATTTGCCAAGAATCATCTGCCATTGGGTATTCCCAAATCAATGTTTCTGGAGGCCCCATTTCAGCTGACATTTTATAAAAAGCAATGCGTTCAACCCCGTAACTACCGCCTAATCCATTGATATCAATTTTGCCATTACGACCATACAGTTCAAAGGAAAATAAATTTTTCCATTCAGTACAGCTCGCATGTAAGAAAGCAATTTGTGATTTTTTAGTTTTTAATAATAAGAAGCTATTGTCATCCACTGGCATATCCCAATAATAAGTATGAGCATGTCCATGCACTTCAGTAAAATCGCCAAGAAACCACCGTGCCAGATCAATAAGATGGACGCCCTGATCAATCAACTCTCCGCCACCAGATAAAGCGGGATTAGCCCGCCATTCTTTATTATAACCAACACGGCCTCCGTGACCATAACGTGCGCGAATAAACATTAAATCACCTAAATCCCCATTATCAACCAATTCTCTCGCCTTACGAAATGCGCGATGATAGCGATGATTGAAACCAACGCGAACCAATGCTTGGCTATTTTTTGCGGCAGCAATAAGCGGTTCTAGTTCTTTTGCATGTCGTCCGGCAGGTTTCTCTATAAGAACATGTTTTCCGTGTTGAATAGCAGCCAATCCCAGCTCTGCTAAAGTCGCATGCAATGTCGCGATGATGATAATATTAATATCACTGCGCTGCATCACTTGTTGCCAATCAGTTAAAGCCACGCAGCCGGGAAATTGACGTGCTAGATGTTCTGCTCGTTCTGGAATTTTATCTACGCATGCGACTAAGGTGCAACCAGACAAAGTTCGCGCACGTTTTTGCCCTATCAAACCACAGCCAATAATGGCAACATTCATTAGACATCACCCCATGTCTTGCCCCTATCTTGCGGAGTAATACGCCGCAAGGTATAAACATCCGAATCATTTAAATCATTTATATGTTTGGGTAAATCTTGCCACTGATCCCAAACGGCACTAATCAATCTACCGGTAATTCCTTTGCTAGCATTTGAAGCTAGAAAGGTGCAAAGTGCAGCCCCTACACTCAGTGGCGTACCACCGCTTTGCTGTTGTTTTAAGGATTGATTATAAAAAGCAGCGCCCACTTTTTCTGGCCCAGCGGCTAAAACTTCATCAAGTAACCGTGTATTTAAAGCACCTGGCGCAACGGTATTGACATCAATGTTAAAATCTTTCACTTCTTCAGCTAAGGTTTCAGCAAAGCGCACCACGCCTGCTTTGGAAGTGGCATATGCACTGAAATTTGGCATGGGTTTGGTAGCACCGCCACCCGATAATATAATAATTTTTCCATGTTTCTGTTGCTTAAAATAGGGTAGCACTGACCGACATTGAATCACGGTGCCTTTTAAATTGATGTCAATGGCACGAGACCATTCATCCCAATCAATTTCATCAATGGGGCCTTTGGTACCGTAAATGCCGGCGTTCGCTACCAAGACAGTGAGTTGGCCAAACTCAGCTATTGTTGTCTTAACTAAATGACTTACTTGCTCTGGATTTGAAATGTCTACAGGCATTGCTAGTACTTTTGCTTGATTAGTAGCAAGCTTAGCTAATACTGCCTGTGCTTCATAGAGAGGCTGAGGGCTTCTAGCACAGAGCATCACATTGGCACCCTCTAGAACAAATTGTCTGGCGATTTCAAAGCCCAACCCTTGACTAGCGCCACTAATAATAGCGGAACATCCCACTAACTTCATGCTGATCTCCCTACAGAAAAATAGCGAATTCGCGGATCATTACCTAACGTTGTTCTTAAAAATCCACTGGGATCAAAAACAATAGCTTGTTGCGTTCTACTCAAGATATCTTCTGCGCTTAACATGCAAAAATCAGGCCACTCCGTTGAAACAATCACTGCATCGGCCCCTGTCAACGCAGAGGATAGAGTCGGAGACAGTTGGATGATAGCGTTAAGGTTATTTGGTAAGTGAGAAACTTGTGGATCGTAAGCAAGCACTTTTGCGCCTTGCTGATTCAGCCATTCACATATTTCGATAGAAATAGAACGGCGTAGCGTATCGGTGCCTACTTTATAGGTTAAACCTAAAACTGTAATCGTTTTATTTTTTAACTCTTTAAAAACCTCTAAAAGTCGGCGACAAGACCATTGTTTATGCGCTTCATTACTTTGCAATAATGAAGAGAAAAATGGAGTTGTTATGTTGTGCTGCTGACCTATTTGAGTTAAATAATTCACGTCCCGAGCCAATGTCCCCCCTGCAATAGCATTTCCTGGTCGGAGATACGCTTTAGGCCCTATTCGTTCTTCTGTTTTTAAACCGCGCTCAACTTCTTGTGCATTTGCGCCTACTTGTTCGCATAAAGTAGCTAATTCATTAATAAACACAACTGACGTTGCCAAAAAAGCATTAAGCGCATGCTTGGTCATTTCAGCGGATTCAAGAGACATCCATATTAAATGGTGGGAAAGGGGGTGTAATAACGCTTCTACCCTAGCCTTATCTTCTACACATTGCAGTCCAATCACGATGCGGTCGGGTTTTGTAAACACATCAATCGCTTTTCCAAGGCGTAAATTTTCCGGGGAGTAAGCAAAAGTAATATTTTTTCCAGGGTAATATTCAGCACAATAAGACTGTAACTTTCTAGTGCTACCAGCAGGTAATTGCGATGAAATGAGGACGAGTGTATTTTGTTTTAGATAGAGAAATATAGCTTTAATTTTCTCAGTGACAAATAAAGTATCCGCGATATCATTATCATCAACTGGGGTATCAAATGTTATCCAAATTATGTCTGCTTCAGCCAATATAGTGGGTTCTGAGGAAAAAATTAATTTTTGGTTATTTTGTGCCGCGGCAAGTAGATCATCTAGCCCTGGCTCAAAAATAGGCGTTTTCCCTCTTTGTAGCTCATCAATGACTTGCTGATCAGGATCATAGGCAATGACCGAATTTATTGACGCCAAACAAGCAGCCGTAACACATCCTAGGTGCCATAACCCCACTACAGCTATTTTCATACTCTTGTCTCCAAGAGCCATTTATTTTGACTTAAATAGCGAACAGTTTGGGCAATGCTTTCTTTAATGGTTAACTTTGGTTTCCAACCTAAATCTCGTACGCTTGTACAATCTAAAAAGATAAATGGGTTATCGCCAATCCAGCCTCGCTCACCGCCCGCATAAGATCGATCAGGACTCACGCCGATATGTTCACATATCCAGCCAATAGAATCATTGACTTCGCAGTACTCATCCGTGCCTAAGTTGAAGATATTAACCTTCTGCTGCGCCTTATCCAAGGCAAATAACATCGCATCAATACAGTCTTGAATGTATAAATAAGATTTACGTTGTTTGCCATTACCTAATACAAATAACTTACTCGGATCATTTAATAATTGTTTGTAAAAATCAAAAACATGCCCATGGGTATAGCGTTCACCCAGAATTGAGACAAAACGAAAGATATAACCTTGAAAGTTGAATCCCTCGCAATAAGCCTGAATTAATCCTTCCGCAGCCAATTTTGATGCGCCGTATAAAGAGGTTTGTATCGGTAGTGGGGCATGTTCTGGCGTAGGAATAACACTGGCTTCGCCATAAATAGAGCCCGTTGATGCAAAAGCGATACGCCGTACATTATTTGCGCGCATGGCTTCAAGGACATGAAATGTAGCGATGGTATTTTGTTCTAAGTCTTTATGAGGATGGTGAGTACCAAAGCGTACATCAGCATTCGCTGCCATGTGAAATACCATATCAACTTTATTTAGACTTTTTTCAATGCGTGTTTTGTCAAGCAAGTCACCTTCAATTAAAGTAAAGCGCGGTGACTGTTGAGCTTCCTCTAGAAATACAGGTAATCCAGTCGAAAAGTTATCATAGCCAACGACTTCATGGCCTGCTTGTAACAAACGGTCTGTCAGATTGCTGCCAATAAATCCTGCGCAGCCAGTAATAAAGTACCTCAAATTACCTCCACTAGGGTTATGAATGTATTGCTGCCCGAAAAATCCAAAATCGCGACATCAGATAGCCTACTCCCACCGTTGCGCCTATGGATAGTGCAATGCCAATATATGGAGATAAGCCCATAACTTGCACTGCTATATCGACAATAGCAAGTGTAATCAAATAGTTGATCAAAATCATGACCAGGTATTTGGGGATTTGCGAAGTAATCCTCGTTCCGCGATGTTTGAATGTCATATTTCGATTGGCAGCGAAGTGAAAAATAACAGACAGCACATAAGCATAGGATACTGCGTAAGAATAGGAAATTTTAAAGTACTGCCAAAAAATAGCAAATGAGACAAAATTTATTACAGCAGAAATCGCCCCCACTATCAAAAAGGAAACCATAGATTGTCTATGGATAACAATAAATTTTTTGGTCGCTTTATACACACCAGTACCTTGTCATAGCCAGCTCTAAAGTGAGACGGTATCATATAGCACTTTTTTATAATCGAAAAGCAGTGAGGGTGGAATATCAATGGCGACCAACACAATACTATGTGATTTCTTAATTATTGGTGGCGGCATCATTGGCCTTAGTGTAGCTCGTTGTTTAAAAAATTCTTTTTCTGATGCTAGCATTGTTATTCTTGAGAAAGAGGGTATGTGCGGCTGGCATGCTAGCGGGAGAAATAGCGGTGTATTACATGCTGGATTTTATTACACACCAGATAGCCTCAAAGCAAAATTCACTAGGCTGGGAAATCAATTATTAACAACCTATTGCGAAGAAAAAAAACTACCTATTAATAAGTGCGGCAAGTTAGTGGTGGCTAAAAATGAACAAGACCTTCAGGGGCTGGCGGAGTTACTTAAGCGCGGCCGTCATAATGGTGTGCATCTTACTGAGGTGACTGCTGAAGAAGCAAAAGAAATTGAGCCGCGCGCTGTGACTTATCAGCGAGCATTGTTTTCACCCACCACCTCATCGGTTAATCCAAAGAGCGTCCTCGCTGCTTTGCAGAAAGATGCCGAAGAGGATGGCATACAAATTCACTGCGGCGTGCAATATTTGGCAAGACAAGTGGGAAATACCATACGTACTACTGTCGGAAAATATCAAGCGAGTTATATTGTTAATGCTGCCGGCTTGTATGCAGATAACATAGCGCGTGACTTTGATTTTTCTAAAAATTATCGCTCGCTGCCATTCAAAGGCATTTACTTATATGCCGACGAGCCTGTTTTTTCGATGAAAACGCATATTTATCCCGTGCCCGATTTAAAGAATCCATTCCTCGGCGTTCACTTTACTGTCAGCGTTGATGGCAAAGTAAAAATTGGCCCGACAGCAATACCTGCTTTTTGGCGAGAACAATATGGTATTTTTGAACGCTTCAAATTAACAGAATTTATTGATATTGTTAGTCGGCAAATTAGTTTACTCACTGTTTCGCAGTTTGATTTTAAACGTCTGGCTCTAGAAGAAATGAAAAAATACAGCAAACCCTACCTGGTTAAGTTAGCAGCTCAATTGGCCACAGCAGTGAAAAAAGAAAACTATACCAAATTCGGACCGCCAGGTATTCGTGCGCAATTATTAAATATGCAAGAAAGAAAGCTAGAAATGGATTTTGTGTTAGAGGGCGATAATAAATCCATGCATATTTTGAATGCCGTATCGCCAGGGTTTACTTCCTCGCTACCATTTGCTCAGCATGTCTGTGAGCAGATTTATTCTTTAATAAATAGGTGAGAAACAATGTCAATTAAGAACATTATCTTTGATTTGGGCGGAGTTATTTTAGAGATTGATTATCGTCGTACCTATGATGCTTTTCACAAGCTGGGAGCCAGTAATTTAGATAAATTATATTCATCGCTTGCACAAGATGTATTTTTTGATGATTTTGAGACGGGTAAAATTACCAGTGAATTGTTTCGCGCCACGATTAACGATAGGTTAAATATTAAGGTTAGCGATAACCAATTCGATAATGCGTGGAATGCCATGTTGGTTGATTTACCACGGGATAGGTTGGAGCTCATTAAAAGTCTGCAGAAAAAATACAAAGTGTTTCTTTTAAGTAATGCAAATGCAATTCATATAGATGCGGTTTTCAGCATGTGTCATCAACTGTATGGGTTTAATGTTTTTCAAGATTATTTCGATAAGGATTATTATTCTTACCAAATTGGCAAAAGAAAACCGCATCCGGAAGCCTTTTTGCATGTTATGCATGAAAACAAAATACAAGCCAATGAAACCTTATTTGTTGATGATGTGTTGCAAAATATTCAAGGCGCACAGTGCGTGGATTTACATGTGATGCATATAGATAAAAACAGGTCGATATTTAATGTGGTTGATTTTTTATAATGAACAATACACGGTGTATTGTGAGTCTTGCCAGGGATAGGTCGTTACTTGTAACTAATATCAATATTTGCAGCCCCTGTTTGCAATAGAAAATCTAGCATCGGCGATAATTGCATTGTCCATTTATAATAAGCAGCAAGTTGTCCCGATAGTTTAATAAAACTCATCCCATCCCCCATCAGGATGCCATTGTGATTTGTGGGGTTTTGTATATTAAAACTATATTCCTGTAACCATTTTCTGGTATCAAAAGAATAAAAATACGTAGAAAACCCAAGTAAATCTAACGATGGAACCGCATAGCTAAAAACTTTAAACGCCGGATTGTTTCCAAACAAGGGACTAATAGCGGGGGTGGTATTCATCAAAACCTTTTCTCCATTCCCTACGGGTATAATTTGGAACCAATCTACATGAATATGTGCTGGAAGTACGGCCATCATGCTAGTGGAAAACTCCGTTAACTCCGCTTGAAAATATTTAATATATTGTTTTTGCCATAACTCTAGTGATATGAATAAATTTTTCTTAAAAGGCAAATAAACATCGACGCTTGGGGGGATGTGAAAAGCAATTATGGCTTTTTGGTTTTTTTGTTTTACCGCTTCTAATTCATCGTGTAGCCATGCAAGTTGCCGTATGGCTGCTTGCGTTGTTTTTTTATCCAGTGAATCTTTATAAAAAAGGACTGAATTTAAAACTATTAGACGTAGAGTTGGTTGTTTTGGTATGTTTATCGAGTAATAGCCTCTTTGCAAAAATTCATTTTGCATTATATTCCTAGCCACTGAGTCTTTAATGGTTTTAGACCAAAGCTCAGCCATATCTTGTAAAAATAACCCCTGTAGCTCAGGATGATAATCCCCTTTGTATGAGTCATTGTTGCCAAGAGCAATAAACACATCAACTGTTGGAAAAGCATGGTTTATTTCGTTAGATAGAAATCCCATCGTTTTTCGTACAAATGCTTGGTATGAGTAATCGGTCTTGTCACTTGAATAAGCTCTAAAAGATTTTTTGAAGTCATGTCCTAAGAAATCTCCTAGGATTAAAACAAATTTAATATCTGCTTTATTGGCAATGTCTTTCATTTCCTGCAGTGTAGATTTTAGCAGCAAATGATGAGTGTCATGGTAGTATTGAGATCTTAGTCTGTTGTACTGATCAAATATATCTTGCCATTGGCTGGTAGGCGCTCGCCGCAATGCTTCAATTAATGGACAAGGTTTTTCGTCTTTACTACACGAGAGAAATGGGTCAAAGTGAATATCAGCTACACTAAGAAATGCAGCTTGTCTGTTTACTGTAAGGGTCGCTGCATAACTAGATACTTCGACGAAAAACAACAATAGCAAGATAGTTATTACTTTAAAAAAAGAAAATCTGCCTGCGCCCATAGAGCTCAACTTAGTGCTTTTTAATGTTAGATAGAAGTATTCTATCTGTAAAAAGAGAAAAGTAGTAGGATCTGCTGTTATAACATCAAGGCTCCCTCCTTAAAATATGTAATAAATATCTCGCTTTATATGCCTTGTTTCAGATAAGATTAGAGGAAATAAGCCTTTTTTGGTGCCGTCTATATGGAAAATAGTGTTGATTCAGCGTATAAAACGAGTCTAATAAAAAAGCAGGCTTGCTTTTCCCAATTAACCGACCAGGAAATTGAAGAGCTAGCTAGTTTATTTATTGAAAAACACATTCCAACTGGAGAAACCATTGTAACGCAAGGTGACTCTGTCGATAGCGTCTATCTAATAGTAAGCGGGTCCGCCGATGTTAGATTGTTAAGCATCAAAGATAATGCTATCCATTCCGAGTCTGTAGCCACCTTGGGCCCTGAGAGGGCAATTGGCTTAAATGAGACTGGCTTTTATTCGCTATCAGGGTTAAGAACTGCGACGGTTATTGCCCTTTCTGACATGACGTTGCTGCGCTTAAGCGTTGCTGCATTCCATGGGTTTGCTTTGTCGCACTCGCATGTTAATGCCGTTATGCGAAAAATCTCTTCAAATATGCTATAAAGCTCTCTGTACACGACAAAAAATAGGATACTCCGCCCATTACTCTAATTTAGCCTTTAGAATAGACTTGCACTATCTCAGGCATCAGTTTCTGCAAAGAATAGTGAGGACAGAACCCTAACTCTTGTTGTATGCGCAAAGAACTGTAATGTGCAATGCCAAATAATTTATCAAACGCTTGTGAATTAAATGGTAACCGTCTGCGCAGAATACGCTCTCCATTATCCCCAACAAAGGCAAGAAGCTTAAATAACCATAATGGCAGATGAAAAAGTGGTTTGGGTCGTCCTAGTTCAACGCGCATAAGAGCATATATATCATATGTCGAATACTCTTTATTATCTGTGACGAAATATATTTTTCCATTGGCTTGTGCAGAGTTAGCGGCTAACCACGCTGCTTGACATACATCATATACACTAACTAATGAACGTTGATTTTTCACAGCAGGAATTAGCGGAAAATAACCTTTATCGATAGCTCGCAACATTTGATATAGATTACCTTTTAACAGCGGCCCATATACCAACGCCAATCTTAACACGCAGACAGGCATACTATGCTGATGCCCTTGACTCAACACCCATTCTTCCGCTGCCCTTTTTGCCTTGCCATAAGGAGTATCAGGGTGAGCATCCCACTTTTCATCTATACATTGCCTAGAATCAGCTACTGCTTTAATCGTACTAAAAAAAATAAATTTTTTAACGCCAGCGCGAATACCCTCATTTAATATATTCTGTGTGCCAACGAAATTAATTTTTGTATGCTGCTGCTCCCCCGCTTCATTACCCTCATTCCAAGCATGCGCATGTCCACCTAAATGAAAAATGATATCAATATCCTCGGCAACCCCCTTTAAACTAGCAGCATCGATTAAATCGCCGACATGCTGTGCGACTTTATCAGGAAAAACATGTTGTCGCGCATTCCTCACCAATATTCGAACGGAAACACCTTGTTCTAGTAAGTAAGGAATAAAAAATTGACCGACAAATCCAGTTGCCCCAGTAACAAGCGCACGCACCATCTAGCCTCCCCTTTTGCCGATCAAACCCAATAAGCCACCTTTACCATCACTTTAGAGGTCAGCGCCATGGCTTGCTTAACCAACGCAGGCAAGAGTTTGCCGCCCAAATTCAACGCTTCATCGCGATGCATTGCCTCATCCACTTGCATTTGCTGCAACACCGCTGCACTTTTCTGATCTTCTGCCGGCAGTAAATGCAAGTGCGACCCTAGATGTTTAACAACTTGCTGCTCCGTTTCTGCTAAAAAACCCAAGCTCCACGTATCGCCCACCATGCCAGCTACCATGCCTATTAAAAATGCGCCCGAATACCAAAATGGATTAAGATAGCTAGGATGGCTGTGTAGCTCATCTAACCGTTGCTGACACCAGGCTAAATGATCGCCCTCCTCCAAAGCCGCGTGCTGCATTTTCTCGCGCACCCGCGGGCTGTGTGAGACTAATCCCTGGCCATGGTATAAAGCTTGCGCACAAATTTCCCCGGCATGATTAACACGCATCAGCGCTGCAGACTGTTTTTTCTGCTCGTCTGTCAGTATAGGTTCAGCCATATCATGTGCTGGATAAAACCGAGCCGTAGTCCTCGCCTCTCCTAACAATGAACGCATACCCTGATCTAGACCTAGACATAAGCGATCCACCAGCGTGTAGTGACGAGAAGCGTGCATAAACTATAACTCCGACTAAACAATCCTGAGCATTATAGTCCCATTACTGCAATCTGACACGTTTTCTGGCACTATGGCCTACTCATCAAAAAGACTATGAAGATGCCCAATCTATACCACTCTGAACTCATCAAACAACACCCTTCCTCACCAGCCCGGGTGATGAAATTCACCACCCCCCATGGTGATGTCATGACGCCGGCTTTCATGCCTGTGGGCACTTATGCGGTAGTCAATTACATGACCCCGCATGACTTGGTCAATTCAGGATCACAAATTATCTTAGGCGGTAATACTTATCACATGCTGTGCTCGCCAGGCATGGAAATTATTGAGGCAGCTGGCGGCATGCACCAGTTCATGAGTTGGCCTCAAGCTATGCTCACTGATAGTGGCGGCTTTCAAGTATTAAGTCTTTCTAAAAATGGCAAGATTTGTAAAATTGATGATAAAGGCGCGCATTTTAAACATCCTATTACTGGCAAGATTATTCACCTTACTCCCCAGACCTCTATACAAACACAAAAAAGCATAGGCGCAGATATCATCATGGCTTTCGATGAGTGTACGCCAGAGGAAGGTGGACGGGATGCGGCCATGGCGGCATTGCAACGCACGCATCGCTGGCTACTAGAATCAAAAGAAGAACATGAGAAGAATCCACAATCCAACTATGGGTATCAGCAAGCCTTATTTGGCATCATTCAGGGAGGAAGTCATCGGGACCTGCGTGAAGACAGTACCCAGTTTGTTGTTAATCTAGACATGGATGGCATTGCGATTGGCGGTGAAGTCATTGGATTCGATATGAAAAAAACGGCGGAAATAATGGACTGGATACGCCCACTATTGCCAGCTAATAAAGTGCGTTACACCATGGGTGTGGGCTTACAGCCGCAGGATTTGATTGATGTGGTAGCCAAGGGGGTTGATATATTCGACTGTGTTGCACCAACACGTAATGCCCGGCATGGAACACTGTATTGTGGTGACATTGTGGAGCGAGACGATTGGCTCACTTTTGCAAAAGGTACTGAAGGCGGTCGCATTCTTATTAAAAAAGCGATTTATGCTAAAGATGAAAACCCTATCATGCCAGGCTGTGCCTGTTACACCTGTAAGTATTATTCACGCGCTTATTTACATTATTTATTCAAAACGCAATTACTCGCCTATTGTCATCTCGCTTGCATCCACAATGTTCATGTCATGCAAACCGTGTGCAGGAAAATGCGTGAAATCATACAGAACAGAGATTAAAAACACAGCGGAGTAAGATCAACTGCTATGATGAATTGCAATGAGTCAATATTAATATTTCCGGCAATCATGGTTGGCATGCGTATAATCCTGGTACTTTATGGTTAAATTGTAGCATGAATTCTCTACTTTAAATTGAGATATTCAGTTATCCTAAATGAAAATAGCTAGGTATAGCTTGGGCATAAATGAAAGGATGCTTAATCATGACATTTGATCCGGAAATGATATTTCGCGTATTTTTTGCCTGCTTATTGGGCGGGGTCATGGGCTGGGAGCGAGAGCGACATGGCATTTCCACGGCAGGGATACGGACTTATAGTGCTATCGCATTAGGTGCCTGTGCTTTTGGTGTCATCGGCCAACACATGACCCCTCCTGATCCCGCCCATTTCACCGCACAAATTATTTCTGGTATTGGCTTTTTAGGCGCAGGCATTATGTTCCGCCAGGGTGATTATATGACTGGCATCACGACCGCAGCTACCTTGTGGGCGACAGCAGCAATAGGATTAGCCGTCGCATTCGGTATGTACCTGGATGCGCTAGCCATTACCATATTAATTTTTTTGCTGATGTACTTGCCGCGGATGAAATGGTGGAAAAAGATTTCGCGAAAAAAGGTGGATTAGGAACCTCCTCTCCCCTATGTTTTGTAGGCTTTGTTGAATAAATCAATTCTTACACAATCGTAGGGTGGATTAAACGCGCCTTTTGCGTCGTAATCCACCAATTCACGGTGGATTACGGCAAAAAGCGCCTAATCCACCCTACCTGAAACTGCACAAAATTTTATTTATTCAACAAAGCCTGTTTTGTATGGAGGAGAGGGGGATCACTTGTCACTTCTCTGACACAACACTTTTTATTAGCTCTTGTAACTCGCCACTTTCATACATTTCTATCATGATATCGCAGCCACCGACAAATTCACCATTAACATATAGCTGTGGCAAGGTTGGCCAATTGGAATAGTCTTTAATACCTTGGCGTATTTCTGGATTATCTAATATATTCACGGTTGCGAACTTTACACCACAGCTTTTCAATAAATTAGTCGCTTTTGCTGAAAAGCCACACAATGGCATTTCAGCTGAGCCTTTCATATAGAGAATAACTGGATTTTCAGTAATCTGTTGTTTAATGGTGTCTTGAATACTCATGCTAGCTCTCCTCTTTAAAATACTATAACAACCCTAACTGTAATTTCGCCGCATCACTCACTCTGCTACGATCCCACGGTGGATCAAATACAACATCTACCTTCACCTCGACCACGTCGCTAATTTGGCGGATTTTTTCTTCTACTTCATTCGCCAATATCGGGCCCATACCACAGCCTGGTGCGGTGAGTGTCATCGTAATTTCAATGCGATAACTTTCTTTCGGGAAAGCAATCACATTGCACCCATAGACCAACCCCAAGTCGACAATATTAACGGGAATTTCGGGATCAAAACAGGTTTTTAATTGCGCCCAGACTTTATCTTCTACCGTACCTGGCAATGCATTAATATCTTCGTCTTCCATGATAACTAACCCTAATGCATCACCATCTTTGCCAGAGATACGCACCAAGTTACCATTAACATAAACAGTATATGAGTTGCCCAACATTTGGGTAACTAGTACTTGCGTGCCTTTTTGCAAACTCACCTTAGTACCCGAGGGAATCAATGCCGCCTCACACTCACGCTGTACTTCGACTGACATTTCTGCATGAAACATAATTATTTCTCTATGTTAAAACTTTCGCCGCAACCACAACGGCTTTCTTCATTAGGATTAATAAAAACTAGGCGCTTTTGTTTTAAGCCCATGGTATTTTCATCGCGATAATCGATGACTAACCCTTTTAAATAATCTGTATAGCGTGAGTCGAGGTAGATTTTTAAACCTTTATCAGTCTCGACACAAATATCATTATCATTCAGTTGTGCGATAACATTGGGCGCGTAGCTATAACCGGAACAACCGGTTTTTTTTAGTGATAAACGAAACTCAGCATGGTCGCCTTTTTTTGTTAGCAGTGCTCTAATATAAGTCGCTGCTGCATCGGTTAACGTAATCATGTGATCTCCTCTAATTTAACGCGCTACTCTGTACTCACTGGCGCCGCATCGTTTTCTAGCAGCGCCTTCAAAACATGCCATGCCAAAATAGCGCACTTCACACGCACAGGATAAGCCGCCACCCCGCTAAATACGGCCAGCTTTCCCAGTTGTTCGGTAGCACACGTTTGCTCTGTCACTAGTGCATGAAAATTCGCAAATAACTGGATCACTTCTTTCGTTGTTTTTCCCTTAATCGCTTCGGTCATCAAGGAAGCTGATGCCATCGAAATAGCACAGCCACAACCTTCAAATCGCACATCTTCAATCACCCCAGCTTTTTCACAGAGATGTAAATTTATTTTATCTCCGCATAAAGGATTAAACCCTTCTTTACTGTGGTTCGCACTGGTCAGCGCACCAAAATTGCGCGGATGGCGGCCGTGATCTAAAATCATTTCTTGATAAAGCTCGCGTAACTCTGACATTAAGCAAATAACCTCTTCGCTTGCTGGATACCCGCTACTAATTTATCGATTTCTTCCATGGTATTGTACAAACCAAAAGAAGCACGCACGGTTGCAGGCACGTTTAATCGCTCCATCAAAGGCATGGCACAGTGATGGCCTGCACGTACAGCAATACCTTCGTGATCCAAAATAGTCGCTATATCGTGTGGATGAAGATTATCAATGATAAATGAAATCACACCGGCTTTTTGCTTAGCCGTTCCCTGAATCCTTAGTCCAGCAATAGCATTTAACTGTTCCGTTGCATACCGCAATAGCTCGCGTTCATGTGCGGCAATCTTTTCCATGCCTATCGCTTGTAAATAATTAATCGCCGCGCCCAAACCGACAACAGCAGCAATATCCGGCGTGCCAGCTTCAAACTTGCTTGGCAATTTAGCATAAGTGGTTTTCGCAAACGAAACCGTCTCAATCATATCGCCGCCGCCTTGATAAGGTGGCATCGCATCGAGTAGTGATTTTTTTCCATATAATATGCCAAGACCCGTCGGCCCATACATTTTGTGACTAGAGAAAGCATAAAAATCACAATCGAGCTCTTGTACATCCACCGGGAAAAAAGGTGCAGCCTGAGCCCCATCAACCATGACGGGAATCTGCTGTGAATGCGCAAGTGCGATCATTTCCTTGAGTGGATTAATCGTCCCCAATACATTCGAAATATGGGTGACAGCCACCATCTTGGTACGTGGATTTAACAAATGACGATAAGCATCTATATCTAGCTCACCGGCATCGGACATAGAAATAACTCTTAGCACCGCGCCCGTTGCTTCACAAACCATTTGCCACGGCACGATATTGGCGTGATGCTCCATCACGCTCACAGCAATTTCATCCCCTGGCTGAAAATGAGTGCGGCCATAGCTGTGTGCGACCAAATTAATCGCTTCTGTCGTACCTCGGACAAAAATAATTTCTTCTGTGTATTGGGCATTGATAAACGATTTCACCGTCTGCCGCACACCCTCAAAAGCTTGCGTTGCCCGCTCAGATAACTCGTAGACACCACGATGGATATTGGCATGTTGATGCATATAATAATGCTGTATTGCATCAATCACCTGGTGTGGCTTTTGCGCTGAAACCGCTGTGTCTAAATAAATCAATGGCTTACCGCGGTTTTTAGCCTGCAATATAGGAAAATCAGCACGCAAGGTATAAGGATTTAACTTGGCCATTTCTGCTACCATTGGCTCTCTTCATCATTAATCTCGTTAAGGATGCATACAGTACCATATTTGTACTAATTTTGGAACGTATGTTGACTTCATAGGTTAACCCCCCCCATAATCGCTCTATTAATAATCATATTATATAGAAACGTCCTTACAGTGCCCATTCTTAAAGGCCTATGAAAATATAAAAAACTAACGAGGTTGAAACTATGTCAGCGCCCAGAAACCCGCAGCCACTCTCATTATCAGATTTAAGCACCCTAGTACAAGCTAATGATCTAGATGGGATTAGAAAAGTGATCGCACAAGAAAAAACGGCCAAAGGCCGGCGCTGGGTTGATACTTTAATCAAAGCAGCTGCGCGTGATGCCATTTTACTGGGGCAGATAGAAACCGTGCGGTTTCTATTAACAGAAGGCCTTTCCCCTAATGAATTTGCCTACAGTAGTGGCAATACTGGCTTTGTTAATTCGCTTCTTTCCTTTGCTGCGACAGCGGGACATTTACCTATCGTTCAATTACTCGTTGAAGCTGGAGCAGAAATTAAACCCCGCGATAGTTATTATAACACAGGTGATGACAGTGGTATAAGGGCTGCAGTAGAAGCTAACCATCCTGACATCGTGGACTACTTACTGAAACGAGGCGCAACTGCGTGCGGTTCATTTGGAGGAATGATGACAGAAGAAGCTTTTCTTGAGCGAGCTACCACTCATGCATACCATCGTTTAGACGGAAGTATGCATATAGTAGAATCGCTAATACACGCTGGTGCTGATATAGATATTGAGCCCATATTGAATTTAGCGGAAAAAAGACTCAAAAAATATCTCGATAGCTACCGTTATCATCTTCGATCAAACGACAACAGTGATAATACACATAAGCGAACTGAGCTCGAGGCTAAAATCGTTAATCGAAGCAATGAGTATCAATTTTTGGTTAAAACACTGATGGATTATGCCATGGGTATAGATTTTTCTGAACCACGCCATTCTTCATTCTCCGGCGGCGAGTTTGGTGGGTTATCTTTTCTAAAAGGTTTAGATATATCTAGCGTTAATTTTATTGGGGTTTCCGTCGGCGGCTTCCCAGTAACCCATGCCATGTTAACTAGCCTAAATTTAATCGGTGCCGACAATGCTATTGTTACCATGAATGACTTAGGACAAATGCAAGATGATGCTCGACGTGAGACATTGCACATTCGATTTGCTGATGCTTGTGTAGAACAAGGACAGTATGTTGCTAGCACAGGTGTAGCCAACTTAGTTCCGCTGTGGCGTGCAGCTGCAGTCGGTGATATGAATGCGGTTAAAGCACGACTGGCCGCTGGTGTCGACCCCAATGAGCAAGGTGGCGAGAGATTGGATAAAAAACAATATCCTATTGTGTTAGCAGCGAAAGCAGGTCATCTAGCTATTGTACAAGCACTTGCAAAGCATCCCGCAATAGATCGTCAATCTTTTGTTACAGCCGTTGAAGCAGCCAGGTTAGCAAATCAAGATGCGATTGTTGCTGAATTCGAATCATTACAGGACATCAATGCTGTAGACAAAGATGGCAATTCGCGACTGCATAAGGCAGCAGAGAGTGGCGATGTTGAACAAGTAACCTCACTACTAGCCCGCGGGGCGAATGTTAATCTAGAAAATAAGCAAGGAGCAACACCTCTGCTTATTGCCGCTCACAAATCAGGGAGCACAGAATTTCAGTATGTATCTGAGAAACATACCACCATTATTAGATTACTCCTCGACCATGGCGCTGATGCGAACCAGTATAAATATGGTTCACCATTAAGTGCTGCTGTACATAGTGGCAATCTAGAAGCAACGAGGTTACTTATTCCTCGGACAGAGAAAAAAGATGTCATCGAGGCGTCATGGCGTGTTGATGCATCACGCCATACACCTTGCTATGTTGAACTCCTATTTTCTGCTATGTACGCAGAAGCACGTATCCCACTTCTTACTTTACTCAAAGAGCATGGTGCTGATTTCAATGCTAGAAATAGGGGTGGTTTAACGCTATTAAATCAGGCAGTCGAAGCCTTGCCTTCTTTTTCGGATGTATTACATAGCCTACGAGAGTTATCATACACTATTCGCGGCTGCGAGGATCGGGTACCCAGTGATATTTATCAAAAAACGGCTGAGTCTATTACAGAAAAGGCAAAGCAAGTGTTTATTAAAGAGTTATCCCTCATTGATTTCTTATTAGAAGGTGGCGCTGATCCTAAAACTAGCGATGCTAATGGCAACACACCCTTGCATGTATTAATTGAAAAAATTGATTTGCATCATATCGGTAAGGACGGCTTTAGCCGAGTGGCTGACAGATTTGTCAGCAAAGGGGCTGACGTTAATGCAAAAAATACCGATGGCCGAACGCCAGTACATCTGGCGGCACTCACCGGTGATATTATCGCAGTAGAGTATTTAGTCGAACATGGTGCTGATGTTAATGCTCAGGATAAGGAAGGACGTACTGCTTTACATCTTGCCGCTATAAATGATAATTCAAGAACAGCAAAAGAATTATTAATGCGCGGTGCTGACGCCACGGCTGTTGATCGTGATGGCTTAACCTCGCTAGCCTTGTTAGACAAGATATATGGGGAAGAGAAGCAGAAGCGTACGTTTTCAGATTATAAGGCAGAACGTGAATTTAATAATCGCTATTTGGAAATGCGAGAGGTATTGTTAACTCCACAGTTACTAATAACACCAGCGGCGATTGTTACTGAATTAGTAGAACAGCGGGATTTGATACCTACTATTCAAACAGATAATACTGCCATTGAAACGCAAGCACCTTCTCCAGTGAATTATCAAACGACAACTGCTCAGGTGACTGAGTTACTTCAGGCAACGAATAGTGCCCAAGTTTCTATAGACCATGCACAGTCAGAGGACGTGGTGCTTGTGCCCGCTGCTGCCGTCGATACAGCAATAAAAACACAAGCATCTGAGCCTGGCTATATGGCATCTACTGAATCCTCTCAAGCGTGTCGCTATTTTCGCTAGATGCCACTTAGAGCGTCCCTGTCTGTGGCCGCGCGAAGAGGTCGATGAAGAGGTCGAAGGGTCAAGTGCTAACATTGACTATGTTTATAGCTTAGAAAGCATATAACATAGTCAATGTTAGCACTTGACCCTTCTCCCCGAAAAGTAGAGATAATAAAAAAATAAAGAGGACATTTCTAATTTGCTTTAACACGTATGTTGACTTAGTATCCATTGCCATGATGGGGAAAAACGACGTTTTTCCTTGGCTAATACTGGAAAATAGCGGAATATCCGGTTTATGGAATACATTTCACGTCTTATAGAAAAAAACGTACACGACGTATTGGCACGAGGAAAAAGCGTGCTGCTACTTGGCGCTCGACTATTATTTGCCGAACGCCAGCGCGTTATAAAGTGACTGATAAGGTAACAGCACTACCATGGCAAGATATCGATAGGGTATTTCAGGATGTTAGTGATTATTAATTATCCTAAAAAATGGAGTGTAATTGTCTATATTTGCGGGTTTATTAAACAGCACAAAGTCTTCACTTGCTGCGCTATCGCTGAATGGCTTACTCCGGCAAATACTTCCTCAGCAAACCCTGAGAGTAACAAGCCAATGGCCTCCTGCCTTCTGACCCCGCGTGAGCAGAGATAAAACAAAGCATCCGCATCAAGTTGCCCGACCGTAGCGCCATGTTTACATCGCACATCATCGGCATAAATTTCCAGCTCTGGTCGTGCGCTAGCCTCTGCATCAGGCGTTAATAATAAATGGTGATTGGCTTGATGCGCTTGTGTCTTTTGCGCTGCCTGCTGCACTAATACTTTTCCAATAAAGGCGGCACGAGATTGATTACACAAAACTCCTTTATACAACATATCGCTTTTGCACTGCGGTGCTTGATGATCTATCTCAACATAGTGGGTAATAGACTGATTATCGCGTGTTAATCCATAAAACCCTCTCGTATTACACTCGGCATTTTTTTCTTTTAATGAGACAAGCAAATCATCGCGGGCAAATTGCGCCTGCGAAGCAACATGGTAAAAATGACAACGGCTGTCCTGTCTTTGCTCCACCCATGTCGTCGCTGTATGGCAAGCCGTATCCTCTTTATATAGCTTGTGATGATCCAATAGCGCCTGTTTGCCAACAAAAATCGTAGTAAAGCTATTAGTCCAGTTACGTGCAGACTGTGCGTGAGTATATTCTTCGATAATAGTCAGCTTTGTATTGTCATCTAAAATAATGAGATTACGCGGGTGCATCATCACATTTTGCTGATGATTCGTTAAATACACTATATGCACCGGCACGGATAATTGACATTGCGGCGGCAGATATAAAAACAATCCATCACTAAATAAGGATGCATTTAATCCGGCGAAAGGATGATGCTGGACACTCAAATCGTGATGCCAATGCGCTTGAACTAACTCAGCATGATGTTGGATGGCGTCTTTGATGCTGCATGCAATAGCGCCCATGGGTAGCAAACGAATATCCGAGCGCTGCGGTATAAAACAACCATTAATGAACAGCAGAAAAATAGAATCACTATCTACTAGCCGCGCCTGTTGAGTCCACTGACAAGGAAGTTGATCCTGTGGTTGTGCGAAATTAAACGCTTGCTGAGTGAGAGCGGAAATATCCGTCTGCCGCCAACGTTCATCGCGACGCGTGGGTAGTCCACGCTGTAAGACTATCTGACGCTGCTGAATGCGAAAATCTACTAGCCATGACTGTGCTTGATCATCAGGCAAGGTTTGTAAGCTATCCGTTAGCCATGCTGGTAAAGCATTAGATGCTTCGCTCATCTCACTGTCTCACTTTCTATCCAGCCGTAGCCTTTTGCTTCTAATTCTAATGCCAAACTTTTATCGCCCGATTTTAATATTTGACCTTTCACCATGACATGTACAACATCTGGCACAATAAAATCTAATAGGCGCTGATAGTGAGTAACGACTAATACGCTACGATCTGCATTGCGCTGTCGATTGACACATTGTGCTACCATTTGCAAAGCATCAATATCTAAGCCCGAGTCGGTCTCATCTAAAATAACGAAACGAGGTTCGAGTAATAACATTTGCAATACTTCATTGCGTTTCTTTTCACCGCCAGAAAATCCTTCGTTCACTGCTCTATGTAAAAAAGCTTCGTTTAAGCCCACTTCTTTCGCTTTGATTTTAATTAGCGAAAGAAAGTCTGCTGCATCTAAAAGTGGCAATCCGTGTTGTTTTCGTATGCTATTCAATGCAGTGCGGAGAAAATACATATTATTCACCCCGGGAATTTCTATAGGATATTGAAAAGCGAGGAATAATCCTTTAGCTGCACGCTCTTCCGGGGCAAGGGATAATAAATCTTCACCATTAAATTCGACGCTACCGCTGTTGACTTGATATTCTTCACGACCAGCTAACACATTGGATAATGTACTTTTCCCTGAACCATTCGGGCCCATGATGGCATGTACTTCGCCGGGTTTAATTTGCAAAGTCAAGCCACGCAAAATAGCTTTTGCATTTTGTTTCTCGTCTTGGATAGAAACATGTAAATTGTTAATCGATAACATTAGCCCACACTCCCCTCTAAACTCACCTCTAACAACTTTTGCGCCTCCACTGCAAACTCCATCGGCAATTCCTTAAATACTTGCTTACAAAACCCATTCACAATCATCGATACAGCGTCTTCTGCACTCAAGCCCCGTTGTCGACAATAAAATAATTGATCTTCGCCAATTCGCGACGTGCTCGCCTCATGCTCCACATGCGCCGTTGGATTTTTCGCTTCAATATAAGGAAAGGTATGCGCACCGCAGGTCGGGCTTAGTAATAAGGAATCACACTGCGTAAAATTACGCGCATTCGTCGCCGTCGGTAACATGCGCACCATACCACGATACGTATTTTGCCCATAACCCGCCGAAATACCTTTGGAAATAATCGTGCTACGCGTGTTTTTGCCGATATGAATCATCTTGGTGCCCGTATCTGCTTGTTGACGGTGATGCGTTAATGCCACTGAATAAAACTCACCGACCGAATCATCGCCTTGCAAAATCACACTAGGATATTTCCAGGTAATCGCTGACCCTGTTTCAATTTGCGTCCAGGAAATTTTCGACTTCACGCCACGACAAGCGCCGCGCTTGGTGACAAAATTAAAAATACCGCCACGACCTTCTTCATCGCCAGGATACCAATTTTGTACTGTGGAATATTTGATTTGCGCGTTATCCAACGCCACTAACTCCACGACCGCCGCATGCAGTTGATTTTCATCCCGCATCGGTGCTGTGCAACCTTCGAGATAACTGACATGGCTGCCTTCATCAGCAATAATAAGTGTGCGTTCGAACTGCCCCGTCTTCGCCGAATTAATTCGGAAATAAGTCGACAACTCCATCGGGCAACGCACGCCTTTCGGTATATACACAAACGAGCCATCACTGAATACGGCTGAATTTAACGCAGCAAAAAAATTATCGCGATAGGGGACCACCGTACCTAAATATTTTTCTACTAATTCAGGGTGTTTATGGACTGCTTCTGATAATGGACAGAAAATGACGCCTGCTTCCGCTAGCTTTGCTTTGAAAGTCGTCGCTACGGAAACACTGTCAAATACCGCATCGACCGCCACCCCCGCTAAACGACTTTGCTCATGCAGCGGAATACCAAGTTTCTTATAAGTCTCCAGTAATTTAGGATCCACCTCCTCGATACTTTTTGGTCCATCTTTACTCGTGCGTGGCGCTGAGTAATAAATAATATTTTGATAATCGATTTCAGGGTAATGTACATGCGCCCATTGTGGGGATGTCATGGTTAGCCAATGGCGATAAGCACGCAAACGCCACTCCAGCATAAACTGTGGTTCTTTTTTCTTTTCCCAGATTAAGCGCACCGTCTCTTCAGACAAACCGGGTGCTAATGCATCTGACTCAATTGCAGTGACAAAACCGTAAGGATAACTTTTATTCACAATTTCTTTTAGATAGTTATTTGCCATAAAGCCAACTCTTAGATCGCAATGGTGACGTCATATCCTTGACGGTAAATTGAGCTAACAAATCCTGGACCATGTGATTGATGACTTTCCAATTATCCTGGATAGTGCAAGTCATATTGAGGGAGCACAGCTTATCGCCTTCGCAACATATAGTTAAGGCCAGATCGCCGTCTATGGCTGCGATAACATCGCTTAAGGTAATTTGCGCCGGCGAGCGGGCAAGACGGTAGCCACCATCAGAACCACGCGCGGAGGTAACCAACCCAGCATCTGCTAATAACTTCAATAACTTACTTACGGTAGGCAAACCTAAATGCAAGGCGTCAGCAATCACCGCCGCGCTTTCTAGGCGTTCAGGGTCAGCCGCCAAATGGCTCATAATTAATGTGGCATAGTCGGTTAGTTTACTAATTCTGAGCATAGCAACCTCATTAGGGTTGCATACAGTACCATATTCGTACTGATTTGATCAATTTTACTGGTGAATAGGGGTGCGATTGAAAGTGTAGGTTTTGATTTTGAGGCAAAATGTAGGGTGGATTAGGTGCGTTTTTTGCACCGTAATCCACCCTACGATAATACAATACTTATCTTTATCACGACTGCCGTTTCTTTAACTATACTGAAGTATATATAGCCCGTCGTGATAAAGGCATGACTTTATGGATATTAGAGGTATTTTGGCGCAAAGAAATATTCCGGGTTTTGTTAACTGCCCGCAGTTATCGGCGCCTATCGCACAGCATGCTCGTTTTTGTTTTGAATCCGTCTATTGTATTCCTTATCCCTCTTATTCTCGTAGTGAAAAGGTAGCACGACCGCATCATGGCATAGCGCATGTAAGTCGAGCAGCTTCTTATATTCCTATCTTTGCTAATTTTTATCGACGCCACCATCATCCTGATGCAAATTCACTGATGGCTGATGATCTTCACCTTCTACAGATTGCTGCTTTATTTCATGATGCTGCTAGATTAAATGATGATAAAGATGAGTGGGACAATGAGAGCGCATTAATGTGTTTTCATTATTTAATGAAAATAGGATGTTCAGAAGAGGTAGCAACAAAAATAGCTGAAGTCATTGCAAATAAAGATTACGAACCTGGGAACATCTATCATCGCTTGCAGAAAGACAGTGGCCCTGATGAGTTTGTTTGGCAAAGCCAGATAAACACTCAACCTAAATCAATTTTACAAAAGTTATTACATGATGCAGATTGCCTAGATATTATTCGTGCTCGACCTCATTTTGCGGCGGAATACCTTGATTTATACAAAGATATAGCTCGTGATAATCACTTGGCATTTGAAGAGATGGCATTATTAATTACGCAAGCGAGAAGTTTAATTTGCGCAGCGGGAGATCAATACAATGAAAACATTCATGAATTAAAAGAGAGGTATCATTCACCTGATGCTTACCGTTATATTGAAGATGATATTTGTCGGTCTCCTTTCAGATCTATGTTGGCTATTCTTTATGCTGGCAATCAGTTACTTTCTCTAGATGAATTAGAGAAACTCTTTTTTATAGAAAGCACTCATTACGATGAGTCTGCGCCCCTGTCTAATGATAATTTGCAGAGAGCACTGCGCGAAGGCAAACTATTGTTTCGTGGCGTAGGCACACCCACAAAAGAGTTAGAAAAGGGTGGGGTAAAAGAAACCGCTGCTGAATTAGAACTTCGTAAGGCACATCGGAGGCTGGGGTTTGCTACGCGAACTACAAAGCCTGATGCCAGTGACAAAGAGGGAAATCCATTACGCTCTACTTCTATACTTGGGTTTGGTAGTGGCACATATACTTCAGTAGGGTACTTGGTGATAAACCCTGACATGCAAGGGTTTCACTTAATTGGTGAAAAAGATGTGGGAACGGGGCTGGCAAAGAAAAAACACCGAAGTGCCGCTAAGTTATCAACAGTAGACGCTCAGCAACAGTTAAATAAACTTCTGCATACTCTAAAAATGGGCGGCATCAGTGCTAATTTTGGTCATGGATGGATTTCAACTCATACAGAAGCCTTGTTCCACATTAAAGAATTCCACGGGGTTTGTTTTACAAATGATCCTTGTTTGTATAATCGTCACTTTTATTCTAATAGCTACCCAAATACGCCTATCTCACCTTTGTTGCAAGCGATTTACCTACAACAGCTACATTTGAGTAAAACAGGTGAAAGTGTGCCACTGATGGAATATTCGGGTAGAGATAATTCCGTTAGGTTGATAGAAAATCCCACTAACGATGAGTTAAAGAAATTATGGCTAGACTCTGCAAAAATCACTCTCGATAGGGCGCTATTTTCTTTATCCTCATGGCTTGAAGAATATCCTTCAGGAGCCGCCCCTATTGGAAAGTTAGATTTTTTTACAGTGAATATCAACTTATTTAAGGCTATATGTGTGTATGGCAGTGGAATGAGCTTAACCAAAATAGTAGCACCCGATTCATTATATCCTCCTGATGTAAGAAAAGAGATTGATGAAGAAATAAAGAATTTAAGAGACAAATATATGGAACAAGCATCATCAACACTCTTTTCTGCCATAGAAAAAAATCCGTTGCTCCTATTGGAGGGTTATATAAGCAAGCTTATTTTAACTAAAGAATTAACACCCGATGAAAATGCCATAGTGTGTAAAGCAATAGCAGCTATTGATTTAGACAAGCTGCTTAGTGGGTCAATGGAGAATGCTTATCAATGTAAACATATGACACCAGACCCTGAATGTAATCCTCTAGAGAATTTTAAAAAATACATTGAACACTTTAATGTGGATCAGTTAGGAAGATATATCGCATTTTTGTTAAAAACAAATGATCAACAGCGGCTGTCATTAATAAAATCTTTAGTTGCTCAATGGGATGTGAATTCTTATAAAGTGCAATCATTTGGACATATGGGTCCATTACTCCGTGTATGGAACCTTGCATGGATGTTTCATGATAGCGAATTATTAAGAAAAGCAGAGGAAAAATTTATTAAGGAGAAGTTAGCAGAAACACATACCCAGTATATCTGGTTTAATGTAGAGGAGGTTTTGTCTCTGCTTAGCGAAAAAAATAAATTAGCTTTAAAAGAGCACTGGATTGATATTTTGAGTTCACCTCTAAGTCTTTATAGTGCATCAGATAATACGTTTCGTTATAGCATTTCTCATTTATTAAAATTTTTTCCTGAAGACAATAATAATCCGCGCATTATCGAAATTATTTTAAATAAGTGCAATAAGGATGATTTTAAATTATTGTTGAAGAGCTTATTAGGCGGTATATACGCTTGGGGATCGATATTCTTGACACAAGAATTATATCAATTTGATAATATTGCTTATCTATTAATTGACAAAGCGCTTGACTTCTTTCAGGCTGATCTAACTAATACAATTAAATTATTTCCAGCCTATTTAAAATGGCTGCATTCTGATAACGAAAAATATATTGATCCATTTCGCGAAAAAATCAATGAAATTTTAAAAAACCATTATTACCAAAGCTTAGTTGAGTGTGTTGAGCAAAAAGCATGGATGAGTCCTGCCGAGGTATTGCAAATTTATAATTATTTTGAAATAACGCAAAAATTATCTCTTACCTCGCCACCTGTCTCATTAATCTCACGTTGCATTAGCTATCTAGAACAACAACCGGATTTAACTCTGGAGGGGGTAGATAAACTCAAAAATTTGCGTGAATATCGTAGCTCTATTAGTGATTCTCATTATGCTACGTCGCCGCATACGATTTTTGGTGCCGGCGCAGCAGCTGAAGCAGCGCCACCGGAACCTCAACCTCCTAAGAGCCGCCGATGATTTGACTATAGGCCCCCTCTATCCTTCTGCCCGCCAAATGATAGAATAGCTACCATTCGCTCTCAGGATGGGACTCTATTTATGCAATACAACAAACTCGGCAAGGCGGGCATCAAGCTCAGTGAAATCGCTTTTGGTTCATGGATCACCTTCAGCAAACAAATTGGCCAACCTGAAATTAAAGCGCTGATGCATGCGGCATTTGATGAGGGAGTTAACTTCTTTGATACCGCCGAAAGTTATGCGCATGGCGAAGCTGAAATTTTATTAGGCAAAGTGGTGAAAGATTTTCGACGTGAAGATCTCGTGTTATCTACCAAAATATTTTGGGGCGGTAATGGGCCTAATGACACGGGCTTGTCACGTAAACATCTACTAGAAGGTACTAAGAACTCACTAAGACGCTTAGATTTAGATTATGTTGATCTGCTATATTGTCATCGTCCCGATGCAGAGACGCCGATCGAAGAGACTGTTTTAGCGATGGATTACCTCATTCGCCAAGGTTATGTGTTGTACTGGGGCACCTCAGAGTGGAATGCAGCCCAAATTGCATCCGCGTATCAACTGGCGGAACAGTTAAATTGCATTAAGCCCTCAATGGAGCAACCTAAATATCATATGTTCTTCCGCGATCATTTAGAACAGGATTATTTACCTCTTTTTGAAAAATATGGCATGGGAACTACCATCTGGAGTCCGTTAGCCTCTGGTGTACTATCAGGCAAATATAATAACGGCATACCGCAAGATAGCCGATTAGCGAAAGAAGCTTGGTTGATTCCCAATGAATTTACGCGCTTAATTGATAAAACTCGTCAATTGACAAAATTGGCTGAAGAATTAGGATGTACCATGGCACAGTTAGCTATTGCTTGGTGTTTGAAGAATCGCCATGTAAGCTCTGTGATTACTGGCGCAACCAAATTAGAACAATTACATGAAAACATCGGCGCGCTAGAAGTAAAAACCAAATTGACTGAAGAAGTTATGAAAAAAATAAGTAAGATTCTACAATGAGCACTTCTGACACACCGTCATCCCGCGGCTTGTCCGCGGGATC
>Ga0155582_186_pt1 | contig 88552 bp, 87 predicted proteins | sample RifCSPhighO2_12_FD_107239 | JGI IMG/M metagenome (GOLD analysis project Ga0155582, IMG submission 107239) | Gammaproteobacteria bacterium RIFCSPHIGHO2_12_FULL_37_14
AAAAAGCAAGATGATTCACTACTCTGTCAATCGCTCAATCAATTTAGAGCTGATTTCACCGCGCTTTCTTACCAAGAAAAAGTGTTTAACCCAAAACATCTCATTAAAGCACTTGAGCTTTATGATCAACAATTTGAAAACTGGGATTGGCCTAAACGAGATTTATTTTGGCGTCAGGTAATTGGCTTTACACAGCGTTTTCTGCCAGCAAACATTGCGCAAGATTTTGCACAGGGTCTTAATTATCGCGTTGAAGAAAAAGAAAAATCACGACGTAGTTTTAATTTTAGATTTGGTGGCGGTTCTATTTATCCTCTCATTTTTGATTCTCTTTCTGGTTTGGGATTTGATTATGCTGTGCGGGGGCGGTGGGGCGGCGCAGGTGAATGGTCCCACTGCACGCCCGCTACCGGTCCTGCTGGGCCGACGCAGTTGCCGATTGCGCGCCTTTTTCAAAACTATCTCGAACAAAAACATCCGACTTGCAAAAACTTATGCAGCCTGCAAATCGTAGGCCACAAACGTCACCGTGGTGTGCAATAATTCACATCAATAAATCACACAACATATTGGATAAACTAAATATTAATAGCGATAATAATCCGGTTTGAATGGTCCCTTTTTGGAAACATTTAAATAGTTAGCTTGTTCATCAGTTAACTCAGTTAACTTTACGCCGAGTTTGTCTAAATGTAAGCGAGCCACCATTTCATCAAGATGCTTAGGTAAAATATGTACGCCAATGGAGTAGGTGCCAGCACGTTGCCATAATTCAATTTGTGCTAATACTTGATTAGTAAATGAAGTCGACATCACAAAACTTGGATGACCAGTTGCACAGCCTAGATTAACCAATCGGCCTTCAGCTAGTACGATAATACGTTTGCCATTTGGAAGAATGACATGGTCAACTTGTGGCTTAATATTTTCCCATGGATATTGACGTAAAGCGGCAATATCAATTTCTGAATCAAAATGTCCAATGTTGCAGACAATTGCTTGATCGTGCATTTGCAAAATATGTTGCTTAGTAATGACATTGACATTACCGGTAGCCGTAATAAAAATATCAGCGATAGCAGCTGCTTCATCCATCGCTACTACGCGATAACCTTCCATAGCGGCTTGTAATGCACAAATAGGATCAATTTCAGTAATCCATACGGATGCACCAAACGCACGCAAGGATTGAGCACAACCTTTACCTACATCACCATAGCCGCACACGACAATCACTTTACCGGCGATCATGACATCGGTTGCCCGTTTGATACCATCGACTAATGATTCACGACAACCATATAAATTATCAAACTTAGATTTTGTGACAGAATCGTTCACATTCATTGCAGGTACTTTTAAGGCGCCTTGCTTGTGCATTTCATATAGCCGATGTACACCAGTGGTTGTTTCTTCCGAAAGACCTTTCACCTCTTTCAATAAATGCGCATGCTTTTGATGCATCAGCAGTGTTAAATCCCCACCATCATCTAAAATCATGTTTGGATGCCACTCGTTGGGCCCAGAAATAGTTTGCTCAACGCACCACCAATATTCGTCTTCAGTTTCTCCTTTCCATGCAAAAACTGGAATACCAGCTTTTGCTATCGCGGCAGCAGCATGATCTTGTGTAGAAAAAATATTACAGGATGACCATCGTACTTCGGCACCAAGTGCTATTAAGGTTTCGATGAGGACAGCTGTTTGTATCGTCATATGAAGACAACCGGCAATACGAGCGCCTGCTAAAGGTTGTTTGCCTTTGTACATTTTACGCAAAGTCATGAGACCTGGCATTTCAGTTTCAGCAATACTAATTTCTTTACGTCCCCATTCCGCGAGCTGGATATCAGCAACTTTATAGTCTGATTTGATCGATTTGATCGATGATGGTTGCATGATTATATCCTTAGCTATTAGCAGCGATTTGACAGGGAACATTCGTTTTTTTGCGTAACATCTCAGCTTTATCTGTTTTTTCCCAAGTGACATTTAAATCCTCTCGGCCAAAATGTCCATAAGTAGCAGTGCGACGATAAATGGGTTTTAATAAATCGAGCATAGAGGTAATACTGTAAGGTCGTAAGTCGAAATGTTCGCGAATGAGTTGGGTAATTTCAATATCTGGCAGTTTTCCAGTTCCAAATGTATCAACATAGATGGAAATTGGTTCTGCCACACCAATGGCATAAGAAATTTGAATTTCGCATCGATCAGCAATGCCCGCTGCAACAATATTTTTTGCTACATAGCGGCAAGCATAAGCGGCAGAGCGATCCACTTTCGAGGGATCTTTACCCGAAAAACAACCACCACCGTGCCTTGCCATGCCACCATAAGTATCGACAATAATTTTACGACCAGTCAATCCACAATCACCTAAGGGTCCGCCAATCACAAATCGTCCAGTAGGATTAACCAAATATTTTGTCTCTTTACTGAGCCATTCATCAGGAAAAGTTGGCTTAATAATTTCTTCGATGACCGCATCGACTAAATCAATATGGCTGATATCTGGATGATGTTGTGTGGATAATACAACAGTTTTCACCCCAACAGGTTTTCCATTAACATAATGAAAAGTGACTTGGCTTTTAGCATCGGGTCTTAACCAAGACAACACGCCGTTTTTCCGCAAATCGGCTTGTCGTTGCATTAATTTATGTGCGTAGTAAATAGGTGCTGGCATGAGCGTGCTGGTTTCATTCGTGGCATAACCAAACATTAAACCTTGATCACCGGCTCCTTGATCATTGGGGGTCACACGATCAACACCTTGAGCAATATCAGGCGATTGTTTACCGATAGCGGAAAGAATGGCGCATGATTCCCAATCAAAACCTATTTCAGAACTATCATAACCAATATCTCGCACGACATTACGAGCAATTTGTTCGATATCCACCCATGCGGATGTCGAGACTTCGCCACCGACTAATACCATACCGGTTTTGACAAATGTTTCGCAAGCAACTCTTGCTCCAGTATCTTGTTCAAGCATGGCATCTAATACTGCATCAGATATTTGGTCTGCGATTTTATCTGGATGTCCTTCCGAGACAGATTCAGACGTAAAAAGAAACTCTTTTTGCATGGGATGGTCCCTCCTTAAGTTAACGTCAATTTATCTAAAAAATGGGTATTCTCTAGATGACTTACAATCATTTTTCCTATTCTCAAATAAAAAATAGAGTCATATCAGCTTTTCCGTGAAGCACCGATTTACGCGACTCTTCGAATATTTTTTTCAATATAGTCTTTCCACCAAGTTAATGTTTTTTGAATGCCTATATCTAAATCTGTTTGTGCTTGCCATGTCAATTCATTTTTAGCTAAAGTGCAATCAAGAAACAGACTGGTTTTAATGGTTGGTTGCGATAGATCATGTTCAATGACTAATTTTTTTCCTGAATGAGCAACAATTTTTTTCACTAACTCTTTAATCGATATGGCTTGTCCATAACCACAATGATAGAGACGATATTTTTCAGGTTGCTTTTCTACAGCTAATTCAACAAAGCGAACTAAATCGTCAACATATAATAAATCTCTTTCTTCATCACCTGTTCCCCAGACAACAATTTTATCCTGAGCAGTCATTACTTTAGTGATGGTTGCGCCAAAAACATGACTACGCTCCAAATCAAATTTATCATGCGGACCGTAAATATTAGAGTGTCTGATAGCAGTGAATTTAGTATCAGAAATTCCCGCATAAAATTCACACATTTTTTCAATATATAATTTAGTATTGCCAACACCAAAATAACGAGGATGTAATGATTGATTGGCATCAAAATCAGTTTCTTTTAATGCAGTTACGCTCGATTGATACATGACAGTGCAACTAAAAAAAATCACGTGTTTTATTTTGTGTTCGAAAGCTGCACGGAAGAGATAAGAATTCATTACTGCATTATCAGTAACATGAATAAATGGTCGCGTGACGATATCTTTTGAGCCTGATGTGGTTGCTGCGGCTTGAATCAATATATCCATATTATTTACAATTTGATCAACGCTATGAGGATCTCGTAAGTCAGCTTGATGCCAAATGACATGCGGACAAAAAAATTCTGGACGTTGATGATAAACCGCATGAATTTCAAAATCGCTACGCTTGCTTAATTGTTCGGTAAGATTGCGACCGATGAAACCAGTTGCACCACAAATAAGAACTTTCTTTTTCATATTCTTTCCTCTAGAGCCATATGTCGTGTTACTTGTGTCATTTATTTTGCCTGTCATGTCAGCGGAAGCTGGCATCTAGTCTTTTTTACTGATGTCAGCTTTTGTAGACTCGCTATCCTGTCATTCTATCTTTATTCATCCATTCTTCAATAAAAGAATCAAATGTATTAACAATGTAATCTCTAGCAGGTTGATCAACAGCATGATGACAAGGGATGGCAAAACCTTTTCGCATCACCGTATCTGCATGAGATAAATCGCTCCCCAATCGATGTTGATACATTTTAAATGCGGGGTGTCTCGCCATATTACCTGCGATGATCGGCCGAGTTTCAATACCACTTTTTTGTATATAGGCGGTAATATCTTTTACGCTAAATGGTGCCTTTTCTTTTAAAATAATCGGAAATCCAAACCACACATGTTTGCCCAGCGGAGTTTCTTGTTGGTATTGAAAAAACTCATCGTACTTGGAGAGATATTGTAAGAAGAAAGTAGCTGCTTCGCGTCGTTGAACAATAAATTGATCGAGTTTAGGTAATTGCAATTGACCCATGGCAGCATTCACTTCTGTTGGTCGTAGATTATAACCAAGATTAATGAAAATGAAACGTGGATCAATCTCAGGATAGCGATTGATATATTTTTGGTGCTCATCAGCTTCACGTGACCATCCATGAGCACGCAAAATTCGCATTGTTTCTGTTAAATCGAAATCGTTGGTAATGGAAATACCACCTTCCATCGTACTGATATGATGTGAGAAGAAAAAACTAAAGTTACCAATATGACCAAAGCTACCTACCGATTTTCCATTGTAAGTTGCGCCCATCGCTTCACAACTATCTTCAATGATAAATAAATTATGTTTGTCAGCAAACGTTTTGATGGCTTCCATATTGCAGGGATTACCATACACATGAACAACCATGATAGCCCGTGTTTTGGAAGTGATGGCTTGTTCAACTTTATTTAAATCAAGATTGAGATCATGTAAATTACAATCAACGATCACCGGGATCAATTGATGTTGAATAATCGGCCAAATAGTTGTTGACCAAGATAGGGCAGGAACAATGACTTCATCGCCTGGTTTTAAGTGATTGGCAGTAACAGGATTAGCCAGTGCTGCAATTGCTAACAAATTTGCAGAGGAACCGGAATTAGACATAACACCATATTGTGTGCCGGTATAATCTGCATATTGCTGCTCGAAATGGCGTACTTTTTTTCCCATTGTCGTAAAAGTTGAAAGCATCGTTTCAACAGCAACAAAAATCTCATCACCATGTATAGTAGGTTCGTGTAGCCGCACAATGGGATGATCAGGGTGAAATGAAAAATCCAAGTTTTCGTTACAATAGGTTTGAATATCGCCACGAATTTTATTCAGCAGTTCTTGGTTTTTATTCATTTTGTTTTCTCCACGGATAAAGGTTCTTCAACAGTTAATAAATGAGTTAAACGTTGTCGAGTTAACGGTGTAATTTCATCTAATGTTTGATTGCGTAAATGTACGTAATCTCGACGTAAATTCATTTGTTTGTAATGTAAATGATCGTAAAAGATAATTTGTGATCCACTCGATTCAAAATCAAATGGAACTAATAACAAATCTTTTAAAGCATGGCATACACTGGGTTTATTTTCTGGCTTAACAAAAAACAACATAAAACCCCCACCACCAGCACCCAATAATTTTCCACCAATCGCTCCCGCATGACGTGCTTTTGCATAAATATCATCAATGAATGTCGAGGATATTTTATGGCTAATTTGACGTTTCAATAACCAAGTTTCATGCAATAATTCACCAAATAATGTGATATCTTTATTGGTACATAATAATTGCTCAGCCTCATCTACCATACTTTGCATTTGATAAAGTTCTTGAGTTTTATTAGGAATCGATTTGATTTTATCTGCAGCCACATCAGAGGCAGTACGAGAAATTCCTGTAAAAAAGAGTAGAAGATGTTCATGTAAAGTATGTAATCTCGACATTGGTAACACCAATGGTAATACTTCAAAATTTCCATTAGCATGAACAATAATTTTATTTAATCCACCATAAGCTGTGGCAATTTGATCTTGAACACCGACATTTTCTTTTAAAATATCACGTTCAATATGAATAGCCTCGCATGCTAATTCGCGTTTACTGGAAATCATCCCGCGCAATGCATAAATAGTATGCAATAGCCCTACTGTGAAGGCAGAGCTGGATCCTAGACCAGAACGGGCAGGCAAATCACCTTGATGATGAATTTCAATACCTTGATTGATTTGTAGATATTCGAGAATTGCGCGAGCAGCAGGATGATGAATATCGGTATGATCAAGGACTTCTTCTACTTTTGACCATACAATGCGAGATTTATGTTCGAAAAATGGGGGCAGTATACGGCATTGTAAATAGCAATAATGATTGATTGTACTTGATAGCACGGCTGCGCCATGTTTTTGATACCATGAATGATAATCTGTTCCGCCACCGAAATATGAAATTCGATAAGGCGTTCGGCTAATAATCATCCTTGAGGCTCCTTTTTACCTGTACTACATCTGCTTTTTCTGAAGCGTATGACTGTTGTTGTTGTGATAAATATTGAGTGCGGTATCGACTGATCCAAAGTATTTTACTGCACCATTTTCTAATAACAAAACTTTATTACAAAACTCTTTAATTAATTCTGTCGAGTGAGTGGCTAGGACGACAATATTAGATTTACTCATTAATGAAAGCATTTTTTGTTTTGCTCGTTCAACAAATTTCATATCACCCACACCAATGACTTCATCGATTAATAAAATATCAGGTGTGACACAAGTGGAAATTGCAAAGGCTAGCCGTACTTTCATTCCTGATGAATACGTTCGCACAGGCATATTTAAATAATCGCCTAAGCCAGTTAACTCAGTAATTTCTCCCATCCGTTCTTTAATTTGATGACGAGAAAGACCTAATAGGGTGCCGCGTATATAAATATTTTCATAACCAGTAAATTCTAGTTCAACGCCAAGAGAAATATCTAATAAAGGGGAAATGTATCCTTCAATACTGATTTTGCCTATAGTAGGTTCATATATTCGAGCCAGTAAGCGTAATAAGGTACTTTTACCAGATCCATTATGTCCAACTAAACCGATTTGGTCACCTCGGTAAAATGAAACATTGATATTATTAAGAGCTGTAATGACGACATGTTGATTGGCATCTTGAGCAACACTGCCACCCGTAGCAATTCTTAAAAAATCTTTTTTTAAAGAGCGTTTACTCATATCATAGATTGGTAATTGTACGGACACTGAGCGTAAATGAATTTGCGTCATGTGGCACCTTTATAACCAGTAAATAATCCGAGATCGACGAGCTGAAAACATAGCATAGCATCCTATCATGCCAATCAAGGTGACGATTGAAATCATGATGAAGTTGAAAGAAGTAGGAGCATAGCCAGTTAATGGTGCGCGAATGAGCTCAATGAAAGAATAAAAAGGATTTAAAAGAACAATAATTTGTTTGCTGGGTGGTAAGACTTCTAACTTCCACATAATAGGTGTGACAAAAAATATAATATTGATTAAACTTTTAATGACTTGAGGAATATCTCGATATCGTGCGCCAATCATGGCTAAGATAATTCCATAACAGATAGCATTTAAATAGATAATCATCAATCCAGGTACAAATAGTAATGTATACCAATTGATTTTTACAGCATCATGAAAAATGAAAGGAATGGGTAGAATGACCAATAAATTATGGAGAAAAATGATTACATTTTTTGCAACAATACGATGAATGTATAAACTGTACGGCAACTTTATTTGCTTTAGCATAATCTCAGCCGCACTATAAGTATCCACAAGATCATTTAATGTGGTAGAAATTAAAGACCAAGTTAACATGCCTGCAACCAAATAGGGGAAGTATTCTTGAATAGGCATGTGAAATAAATGCCCGTATAAAAAACCCATAGAATACACAGTCATTGCCATACTGATCGTGATCCAAAAAGGGCCTAAAATAGAACGGCGATAACGCAACTTTATATCTTGATAAGCAAGCAATAACCACAATCGCCATTGCGTCACTCCTTCGACCAAATCATTCCATGCTAATTGTCTTTGGGAAATATCAGGAATATCTACAGCATGAGGAGCATGCGTAGATTGAGTTGGTTGGTTTAATAAGATAGCTTCTTGCTCTGACATGAAAATTGCCTATCATTCCTTATTTTGTGGCAAGGATAGCACGATATTTGCAGCGTCACAATGGGATAAAGGTAATGCAAAAAATGTAGATTAAAGGGCTAGTTTTTGGAAGAAATAAATGATTTTAATTTTTTTCTAAATTCTTCCGCTGAAAATCGTTTAGCATTTTCTACGCAGTTATTTATTGTGAAACAATGTTGGTTATTTTCAAATGCTTGAATTGTCTGACAAATCGCAGCGACGCTTGGTTCATAAAAAAATAAACCGGTGGGATTTTCCTGCTCAGGGTGACGGATGGTTTCGAGTGCGCCGCCTCTACCATAAGCAATCACTGGCGTGCCACATGCTTGGGCTTCAACCGGAAGCATGCCAAAATCTTCTTCGGCGGCAAAAATGAAAGCTTTTGCTCGTTGTAAATATGAAATTAAAATTTTATCAGATTGATAACCCAATAATTCTACGTTTATACCCGCTTTGCTTTTTATTTTTGTAGCGTCCGGCCCATCACCGATAACAATTAATTTTTTATTTGGCATGAAACGAAAACTTTCAACGATCAAATCAATTTTTTTGTAAGGTACCAATCGAGAAGCAGTGATATAAAAATTTTCTTTTTGCTGATGCGGAATAAATGTTGAGATATCAATGGGTGGATAAATAACTTCTGCCGTGCGGCGATAAGTTTTTAGAATTCGATGTGCAATAAATTGGGAATTAGCAATAAAATGATCGACTCCATTCGCACTACGCACGTCCCATAGCCTCAGTTTGTGTAAGCAATACCTCGCTATTAAGCCAGAAATTTTCTTATCCAATCCACTTTCACGTAGATATTGATGTTGTAAATCCCAGATATAACGCATAGGTGTATGTACATAACTAATATGGAGCTGATTGGGTCCAGTAATGACACCTTTGGCGACTGCATGCGAACTAGAAATGATTAAATCATAATTTGAAAGATCTAACTGTTCAATCGCGAGAGGCATGAAAGGTAAATAATGGCGATAGTTGGTCTTAGCAAAAGGAAGTTTTTGTATGAATGTTGTTTGAATTGATTTATCTTGGAGAAAATTTCTTTTATCATCATCAAGAAAATCAATCACAGCAAAAAGATCAGCCTCAGGAAAGCACTGAATGATTTCACTTAACACTTTTTCTGCGCCACCAATCGTTACTAACCAATCACAAACAATCGCAATTTTCATAGATATGTCATCTTCATTTCACTATACTCTCAACAGGAACCGTTGATAATCAATTAGGCCTTGCCTGCTATGTTACCTAAAGGACTATTAAAAGAATACTCAAGAACGCTTTCCATGATGATGCGTATCATGGATATGATAATTATGTTTACCACTGGTGTGGCGACATTCTTTTTGCGTTTTGGCCAGCCGATTCCATCTACACTGTATTTTCTAGCCATTTTTTGCGTCATGTTAGCGACGCCAGTTGTGTTTCATTTTTTTAATATTTATGTATCGGTACGAGGCAAAGGGTTAATTAGTCACTTTCTTATTTTGTTTCAAGCAATGTGCGTTTTAATTTTATTATCAGGTGGTTTTGCATTTTTTACTAAAACAGGCGCTTTATATTCGCGGTTGTGGTTTGTTCTTTGGATGGTTGTAGCTTGTTTTTCATTGATCTTCTTGAGATGTTTGATCTTGCTTTTCCTGCGCTTAATGCGTTCTCATGGTTTGAATGAACGACGAGTAGTTATTTTGGGGGCGGGTACGCTGGGATGTAAGTTGGCTGAAACAGTGCAGCAAGCTTTATGGACAGGGTTTAATATTGTAACATTTCTTGATGATCGTAGTTGTTCAAAGCCAAATTTTATTCAGAATATTCCTGTTATTCAAACGCCAGTCGAACTAAGTCAGTTTTTGTCAAAAGAAGGGATAGATGAAATTTGGCTAGCCTTGCCGCTATGTGCTGAAGCTAGAGTAAAAGAAATTTTATATGAGTTACGACATCATACTATTAATACACGGTTTGTATTGGATATTTTTGGGTTGGATTTACTGAATCATTCTATTACTGATCTCGCAGGATTTCCCGTATTAAATATACGTTCGACGCCGATGATGGGGATAAATCGTCTGGTCAAGGCAATTGAAGATAGGATATTGGCGACATTCATTTTAATGATAGTCAGTCCAATATTGTTACTGATCGCTTTAGGGGTTAAATTGACTTCTCAAGGACCTATCTTTTTTAAACAGTATCGTCATGGATGGGATGGACATATTATTAAAGTCTATAAATTTCGGACGATGCAAGCACATCAAGAAGCCGATGAGTGGATCACGCAAGCGAAACCAGGCGATACGCGGACAACACTATTTGGAAAATTTTTACGACGCACGAGTCTAGATGAATTACCCCAGCTTATAAATGTCTTGCAAGGTCGCATGTCAATTGTTGGTCCGCGGCCACATGCCGTTGCTCATAATGAATTTTACAAAAATTCGATTCACACATACATGCAACGGCATCGAGTTAAACCTGGCATCACCGGCTGGGCACAAATTAATGGTTGGCGAGGAGAAACCGATACCCTAGATAAAATGCAGAAGCGTGTCGAATACGATTTGTTTTATATTAATAATTGGTCATTAGGATTTGATCTAAAAATTATTTTTTTGACAATATTTAGAGGATTTATTGGAAAGAATGCTTATTGATAGGTCGGCTTTAACCGACCGTCATTAAGCCATCTGTTCTTTCATTAATTTTTTCACCTGTTGGATGGCTGTTTTCCAATTCAGGCGAGTGCTGTACTCATGATAGGAAGAAAGAGCAAGTGCTTCGTATTGCACTCGATTTTGCATAAAATTAACAATGTAATCGCAATAGACAGAAACGGGTGCGTCTAAAGCAAATGTCATACCGTTAATATTATCTTTTATAATGGTACGTATACCACCAGTATAAGAAGTCAGACAAGGTAAGCCGAATGCATTCGCTTCACAAAATGCGATACCGTAGGCTTCAGCTCGCGATGGTAAAATAAGAAAATGGGATTGCGACAATAATTCAGCAATTTTTGATTTGCCTTGAGGGTTTTGTTTGGATAAAAAGCCTAAACAGTTAACATAAGATGGGACATAATTAAGTTTAGGTGGATAACCAATAATATTTAATTCAACAGGATGGCCTTGGTCGTGTAATGTTTGGGCAACAGCCAGAGCAATATCACCACCTTTGCGTTCCCAACTTTTTGCTAAAAATAATAATTTTATTTTCTGGTGAGTGCGTTGTTTAATTAAGTAACGTGCTTGTTCAAGAGTAGGACAAGATTCTATATTTGCACCGAAAGGAACAACGTGCACTTTTTTGCGATCAGTTCCATATAATTCCATTGCACCATTTGCTGCCCACTCAGAAGAAAAAATGGCGAGTGCACAACGGCGTAAACATTCTTCAGTCATCTTATTGCCTTGTTTAATTGAACTAGCAGAATGATAAGCAAAGTCTGGATAAAATCCCACTAAAGATGCATAAACGGAATCTGTCCAGAGTACAATTGGTTTATCATAATCTAAATAAGCAATAGGATTGATAAGCGGGGATACCACCGCATCAACAGACATCGTTTTTAATCGATCACTGACTTGTTTTGAATAATATTGTGCAGCCATGGTATTAAATCGAGGACTTTCACGTTGATTGCTAAAGTATTTATTCCAGATTTGCTTGGCTTTAAAAAAAGGCGGAAGTTTGCGAACCAATGAACCAATGTAATCAATATCCATGCCTTCTAACATAAACGCACGAGACATATAATAGGGCGTGCCTGACCAGTTGTGGATATCGAGAGCATCGAAGGTGGTTGTAAAAGCAATTCGCATGGTTAATGATTTTCCTTGATGGCTTGTAGTAAGGGTAGTTGCCAGAAATCTTTCTGAAAAATGGGAATAGAATAATAATTGATAGCTCGTTGATAAGCTTGTTCGCCTTGCTGTAAATGCTCTTGCAAGGAGCGATGATAAACTTGTTTCATTGCTGCTTCCAATGCGATGATATCCTTCGCTTGAATAAGTAAACCAGTATGCGCAACCACTTCTGGAATACCGTTTACTTGAGTAGCAATGATAGGTCGTTTGGCAATCATCGCTTCTAGTAACACTCGTCCAAATGCTTCTTGAATAGATGATAAAATAAAGCAATCGAAGGCTTTCATATAGCGCATCGCATTATCTAGAAAACCAGTGAATATTACTTGATTATCTAACTGATAATCTTTAACAAGTTGTTTGAGAGAAATTTGTAGTTCTCCATCACCCATAATGATGAGTAAAGCATTTGGGCACGATGATCGCATGCCAGCAAATGCTTTTATAAGGCTAACTTGATCTTTGTTAGGTACAAGGCGCGCGATATTACCGAACACAAAAGATTCCGCAGGCAAATTCAAGATAGATCGCGCTTGAGTTGACGTTAACAATTGGGGTTCAGTTAATTCAACATCAATGACATTATACAAAGTGATAATATATTTTTTTGGCACAAACCATAAACTTTTTCTAAGGTCATCGCGCACCGCATTGGAAACGCCAGCAAGCAACATATTATTACGGCGAAGACCAGCAATTAACAATCGCCTACCTAAGGAGGACATGGTGTGCAATTCATGCATGACACAAATTAATGCTGGAATTTTATAAAATTGTGTTACCCACATCATTAAGTAAATTGGTTTATAACGATGACAAATGACAATCTGGAATTTTTTTTGTTTATGAAGAGCGAGTAATTTGCGAATGGTTCCTATTTTTAAATTGCGAATATTTTTTTTGGATTCATTCAAAAATAATACATGCTCGGCAAGTGTTCGTTGTTTAACCGCTAGATTTTCTTCGCCAGTCAAATAAGCGACAGTTACTTCATACTTATCTGGATCAAATAATCGAGTATATTGGTTGAATACGTCAATAAATTGGGTGGCGTAACTATGTCCTAAAATAAGTATAGATTGACGCACAAAGCGATTCTCCTTTTGAGTACATCATCACATTGTAGCTTGTCCAAACCTGCTCTACGTGCTTAGTATTATATAGGGGATACTTTTAAAATTGTAGATATTTAAGAGTCAGCAAAAAATTGCTGATAGGCTTCTCAATCATCGCTTGCTGAGCAAAGAGCAACCATATACTATTCAGTCGAATGTAGTTGTGAATGGAATTTTCCAATATGCTAAAAATCACTAAAGCGGTCTTTCCTGTTGCTGGACTCGGTACTCGATTTTTACCTGCTACCAAAGCCAATCCCAAGGAAATGTTACCTATCGTGGATAAGCCACTCATACAGTATGCTGTTGAAGAAGCTGTTGCTGCTGGTGTAAGAGAATTGATTTTTGTGACGAATAGCAGTAAACGAGCGATTGAAGATCATTTTGATTCTAATTTTGAATTAGAAGCCACTTTGCAAGAACAGGGTAAGCATGCTTTGTTAGATATAGTAAAAGGCATTCTTCCCGAAGGTGTGTCTTGTGCCTATATTAGGCAAAAATCTCCACAAGGATTAGGACATGCCGTACTTTGTGCTAAACCTTTGCTGGCAAATGAAGCATTTGCAGTTTTATTAGCAGATGATTTGATTGATGGCGGATCAGTACCTTGTCTCAAGCAAATGGTTGATGAATTTGCGATCATTCAATCCAGTATGATTGCTGTTCAAAGCGTTCGACCGGAAGAAACAAAAAAATATGGCATCGTGGATATCTTGGAAAAAGATAAAAAATTATTTGCTATTCGTGGTATTACAGAGAAACCATCCTACCAGCACGCTCCATCTGATTTGGGTGTCGTGGGACGTTACATATTAACGCCACGAATATTGAACCATCTTGCTTGCACGCTCAAAGGCTCTGATGGTGAAATTCAGTTAACAGACGCGATTGCTAAATTGCTGTTAGAAGAAAAAGTGTACGGATATCGTTTTACCGGCCAACGTTATGATTGTGGCAGTAAGTTGGGCTATCTCCAAGCAACAGTAGCTTATGCATTAAAACACCCGGAACTGGCTGACGATTTTAAACAATCATTGGAGACATTAATGACGTGAATAGAGATATTCATTTTCCGCGCGAAAATTTTGTCTATCTGTTTGCTATTTGTGCAAGTATTCTTTTATCACTTTGGATTTCAAGCCATCAAGTTATTATCAATCCCGATGCTATTTGCTATATCAGTAGTGCCGAGATTATTGGAAAGTCCGGTTTGCAAGCGGCGATGCAATTATGTGGGCAAGCTAAATGGCCTATCTACTCCATATTGATCTATGGCTTAGCGCATGTGAGTCATTTTTCATATCCTATCGCCGCCTATACCTTAAATGGATTTTTTTCGCTTATTTCTATTGTGTTATTTATTCTTGTTGTAAAAGAGTTAGGGGGATCGCAACGGGTTTTATGGTTAGCAGCTCTAACGATTTTGTTATCATATGGTTTTAATGATGTACGCGAATATATTATTCGTGACCATGGTTTTTGGGCTTTTTATTTACTCTCACTTTTTTTATTGTTAAATTATTTTCGTCGGCCAAACTGGGTAACAGCATTATTCTGGAATATGAGCATAATATTAGCTACCTTGTTTCGTCTTGAGGGAGCAATATTTCTTTTCTTGTTGCCCTTTTTATCTTTCATGGTTTTTTCGTATTCATTATTCGAGCGATTAAAAAGTTTTTTCAAACTCAATTTATGCAACATTATTATATGTTTCATCTTGGTTAATTGGTTACTGCTACATCCTCAGCATACAGTAGATGATTTTGGTCGCTTAAATGAAATTTTTAATCAAATCCAACGTGGTTTTTTAATTATAGCCGAACGATTTGCAACAACAAAAATAGCACTTGCTCAACATGTGCTGACTGGTGATTCTGCAAAAGAAGCAGGATTTGTTTTATTCATTGTCATGTTGGTTTGGTATGTTTTAAGTGTGATGGCTAACTTATCATGGATATATAGTTTTTTGGTTATCTATGCTTGGTGGCAACATGCAGTGAAATTTTCTTCTTCTGCTAGTTTAGTTTTGTCAGCCTACCTTGGTATCAATTTATTAACAACGCTTAGTTTTTTATTTGAACGACTTTTTCTTTCTAAACGTTATCTCATCGCTTTATCATTGGTTTTAATGTTATGGGTGCCATTTGCTTTTGAAAATTTATTACGAAAAACGATGAAGGCTAATGATCATTTCTTAGCTTACCTATGTGCTTTATTAATCATTATTTCATCAGTAGGAGGCATTTTTGATTTCGGCTATTCAAAGGCCTATATTTATGAGGCAGGAAAATGGTTGTCAAACCATATACCAGAAACTGCTACTTTATATTCGAATGATTATCAAGTGATGTATTATTCAAAGCATTTTGGGAATGCAATTTTTCAAAAAGTGAATACGGATACTGATATTCATGTTATAAGCGATGGAAAATGGAAAAAATATGAGTATTTAGCATTACGAATTAACGTAAAGCACAAAAATGAAACATTAGGAATTCGTCAAGAAATTAAGCAATTACCGATGAAAGTATTTAGCAATAAACGTGGCGATCGGGTAGAAATCTATCATCTTCAGTAGGGAAGGGGTTAGCAATGAATATTACAGTCATCGGAGCTGGATATGTAGGCTTAGTAACAGGAGCATGCTTTGCTGAATTGGGTAATCATGTTACTTGCGTTGATGTTAATCAAACCAAAATTCATCATTTACGCGCCGGTGTTTTGCCTATTTATGAGCCGGGTCTGGAAGCATTAGTGATATCCAATATGCATGCTAGTCGTTTACATTTTCAAACCCATTTATCCGAAATTATGGTTGAACCAGATGTTATTTTTATTGCAGTAGGCACACCGAGTGATAAAGATGGTTCGGCTGATATTAAATTTGTATTGGAAGCAGCACATAGCATTGGTGCTAACATCAAACATGATTGTGTGATCGTTGATAAATCGACTGTTCCGGTGGGTATGGCAGATCAAGTTCGGGCAGTCATCCAAACACAATTAAATCAACGTCAACTAACGATCAAGTTTGATGTAGTCAGTAATCCAGAATTTTTAAGAGAAGGCGCTGCCATTGAAGATTTCATGCGCCCGGATCGCATTATTATTGGACTGGCATCAGATTATGCTAAACGTACGATGCTGGATTTGTATTTACCGATTGTCCGTCATCCGGAACGAATCTATTTTATGAACGTTAAAGATGCTGAAATGACTAAATATGCAGCGAATGCCATGCTCGCTACTCGCGTTTCTTTTATGAATGAAATGGCCGTATTGTGTGATCGTATGGGGGTGGATATTGAAAACGTTCGCCGTGGTATTGGATCAGATGCAAGAATTGGAAATGCATTTTTATATTCAGGTTGTGGTTACGGTGGCTCGTGCTTTCCTAAAGATGTGCGCGCATTAATGAAAATGGCTGAACAGCATGGCGTCAATCCGACCATGTTACGAGCGGCAGAAGAACGTAATAATGCGCAAAAACATTTATTACCCCAAAAAATAATTAATTTTTTTGGAGAGAATCTTTCTAGCATTAATATTGGCATATGGGGATTAGCATTTAAACCTGAAACAGATGATATGCGTGAAGCTCCTTCACTTATATTGCTAGAACAACTTATTCATTCTGGTGCTCGTGTGCAAGCCTATGATCCTGCTGCTATGCCAGTTGCGCGCAAAATATTGCCTAGTCAATGGTTTGCGTCGGGACAACTTTTATTAGCGGAACATCAATACGATGCTTTAGATAACGTTGATGCATTAGTATTAGTAACCGAATGGAAACCATTTTGTTATCCAGATATCACGGCGATGAAAAATTTTATGCGCCAGAACATTATTTTTGATGGTCGTAATCAATATGATCTTAGACAAATGCGTGAAGCTGGATTTAAATATTTTGGTATCGGACGAGGTGCTTCAGAATATGAAAAATTCGGACTAAACCGCGTGGTTGAGACCATCTAAAAACTCAGCTTCATCCATGAAATCATTGATACGGTACTGCATATAGCCTGTGGCTGCTCTTTTTAATAAGCCAAATAATCCATACTGACGGTTGCTAGCGATTCGACATAGATAATCTATTACGCCTGAGCATAGTGCTAAATGAAGTGATAAAGGAAAGGAGTCTGATTTTTTTTCTTGGGAAAAATTATAAAACAATAAAAAACTTGTGCATCCGATTATACCTGCTGCGCTGATTGATTTAATGGTTGCGCATTTCCATGTGTCTTTATTGAGATAATTTGTTAATTGATGCAACCAAATAGTTTTATCATAATCAGGAAATCGATTGATATATTCCAAATTGTATCCATCTAATACTGATTTCAAATTGCTATCATAAATAATTGAATAAATAGGTTGCAGTGATTTTGGGCTCAAAGGAGCACCTTTTTTCTGAAAGAATTCAAGCAATGATTGTAATTCGTAATGATAACCATCTGATGCTAATACAGGATGACGCATAATTTTTTTTGTGATAGGACAATACACAAAATTATCGTCAGCTAAAGATAATAATTTAAGAAATTTTTTTTCATCATATGGTTCGTAACGGTCTTCATGATGATCAGCTTTTTCATCTAATACTTTTTTTAATTGGCGGTCATAAATATAATGAGTAATCGCTTGTCTAGTAATTGGGCTAGTATTGCCCAATTTAAAAATCATTTCATAGAATGCACATAATTCATAATGCTGTCCATCAGAAGCTAAAATAGGGTGTTGAATTAGGCAATAGGTTAAAGGACAGGTGATCAAATCATCATTAATTGCTAGGGAAAGATTTTCATCGAGATCAACAGTATTTATTCGATTATTCATATTTATCCTTGACTATCCGTCCTATATAAAATATCGCAATATAGTATATACCTAATACCCGATCTTGCGAATAAATGCTGTGTTCGCTATAGTAGAGGCGATCTGACCATCGCTTGATTGTAAGGCAGAGACATTATATTAGACAATGAGAAGGACTTGATCATGAGACAGGTACCTCACTACTTGCTTATTGGTAACGGCCGAGTTACACATCATTTTCAGCATTATTTTTCGCTATTAAATTTATCATTTGAAATTTGGCATCGCCAGGAATCTTTCACTCAACTTAACCATTGTTTAAATCGAGCGAGTCACGTTTTATTGCTTATTAACGACTCGGCGATCGATGATTTTTATATAAAACATATTCATTCTAAAGATAAAATATACTTACATTTTTCGGGCAGTTTAGTAAGCCGGCATGTTTACGGCGCTCATCCATTAATGACATTTTCAGCGAAATTATATTCGCTCGAGTTATATCAATCTATCCCTTTTATTATTGATCACGATGCTCCTGATTTTGAGAATTTATTACCGGGCTTACCCAATCAGCATGTGCGATTAGCGACATCTTTAAAAGCTAAATATCACGCGCTTTGTGTATTAAGCGGGAATTTTAGTTGTATGTTATGGAAAAGATTATTCGATGGTTTTGTTAATGAGTTTAACATTTCGCATTCGCTTGCTCATCCATATTTATTACAACAAATGCAAAATATCATGGATGATGCACCATCCGCAATGACGGGTCCATTAGTGCGTGGTGATTTGCAAACGATTAAAACTAATTTACAAGCTCTTCAAGCAGATCCATTTCAAGTCGTTTATCAAAGCTTTATCACATGTTTTCATTTACTCGAGGAGCAATCAAAATGAATATTTTTAATTTCTACGAAATGAAAAAAAATGCGGAAAAAATTAGTATGGTAACTTGTTATGATTATACTAGCGCACGTATTCTAGCTAAAACATCAGTTAATTGTTTATTAGTGGGCGATAGCGTGGCGATGACCATGCATGGTTACAAAGATACTTTGTCAGCAACTTTGGACATGATGTGCTTTCATACAAAAGCAGTCAGTCGTGGGGCAGAAAACAAATTTATTCTTGGTGATTTACCATTTTTATCTTATCGCAAATCCTTAAGTAAAAATGTTTCAGCTGCCCAAGCGCTTATGCAAGCTGGTGCAAATGCCGTTAAACTCGAATGTGCTTCTGGTAATCTCGAGTTAATTAAACATCTTACCGAATCAGGTATACCAGTGATGGGTCATATTGGATTGACACCACAATGTATCCATGTGTTAGGAGGATACAAAGTTCAAGGAAAATCACATGAAAGCGCAGCTCAATTAAAAGAAGATGCATGTCGATTGCAAGAAGCCGGTTGTTTTGGGTTGGTATTGGAATGTATTCCTGCTCTTTTAGCGCAAGATATTACTCAATTATTATCGATACCTACCATTGGTATTGGCGCAGGACCATATACTGATGGACAAGTCCTCGTATTTCAAGATTTACTAGGATTAAATATGGATTTTAAACCAAAGTTTGTTAAGCGATTTTTGGATGGAGATGAGCAATTCATTAAAGGAATTGAATCATATATTGCAGAAATTAAAAATGGAAATTTTCCAGAAAATGAACATTGCTACGAAGAATAATGTTTATGACTAGCTAAGAGGGGAAGAATAACATGTTACTTTGTTTAGACATTGGTAATACGCATGTGTTAGGTGGAGTGTTTTCTAACGATAAAATAATTTTACGTTTTCGTTATGCTACCCAATTAATTGGTACGGCTGATCAATTCGGTATTTTTCTTATCCAAATATTGCAGACGAATAAAATTCAATCGGAAAACATTTCGGCGCTAGCAATTTCATCGGTTGTACCTAGCTATGATTATACTATTCGTCATATGATTTCACGTTATTTTGATGTTCCCTGTTTTGTGTTGCAAGCGGGTGTAAAAACAGGGCTTAATATTAAATATAAAAATCCTAATGAAGTAGGTGCAGATCGGATTGCTAATGCGATTGGTGCTGTCGCCGAATTTCCAAATAAAAATATTATTATCGTGGATATGGGCACAGCAACGACAGTTTGTGTCATGACGAAGAAACGTGATTATCTTGGCGGAGCAATTTTGCCTGGTATGCGATTAGGAATGGAAGCCCTGAAAAATCATACTGCGAAATTAATGGCGGTGGATATCGAAATTCCACCTGACTATATTGGACGCACCACACGTTCTAGCATCCAAACCGGTCTTTATTATGGTCAATTAGGTGCATTAAAAGAAATTATTACTGAATGTAAACGAGAAGCTTTTTTAAATGAAAATGCGGTGATTATTGGTACAGGTGGATTTTCCCAATTATTTAAAGATACACATTTATTTGATGTTATCTTACCAGATCTTGTTTTACATGGACTCAATCAGGCATATTCCTATTCGTTGTAGAGTAAAACAGAATCATTGATTTTAGTTGTTAAGGTTTATGTGGTTTGACCAGGGTTATTGTTAGGCTGGTTTGAAGTTCTTTCGCTTTCAATCCAACTTGTTCATTTATATCGGGTGATTCAAATAATCCGAATAGGCGATTAGATTTTTTTGGTGCCGTATCAACTATCTCTGAAAGTTTGTTAATTACATAGATATTAATTTTTTTTATTTGTTCGTCATCGACTTGTTTTTTTTGCAAAGCAAGCGAGAGCGCATCTTGAATATATTTGTCAAGTCCACCCACGATTTGTTTAATGGCAGGCTTTATATCGGACTGGTATTTGATTTGGTAGGTAAGTTTGTATAATTCTCGAGCAATCATTAATAGAGGTTCAAATTGTTTTCTGATTCCCTTTAATTCGTCATTTAATTCGTCATGTAACTCTTTGGCTTTTAATGCAATTTCCACATGATTTTGAGATTGTGCATCTTGATTTATATGGGATAGTTTATTAACGATTTGATTTTTTATTTTTTTTATTTGTTCCGCATCCATTTTCTTTTCACCGAAACAATGTAAGAATTCATCCTGAATATACTTATCAAGGTCAGCCGCCGCCCTGCGAACTGTAGTCGGTGCATTATGTTGCTGCTTTATAAATTTATTCAATTCCCGACCCATCTTTAGTAGTGGAGAAAATTGTTTTCTGATTTCATCGAAAATTGGATCCGGTTTCACATCTTTCATGCCACCCTCGTTAATTATTAATATGTTTTAAGTATAGTATGAAAAATATAATATCATCAGGAGATTAAGGTAACATGATGGTTTTATTAAGATTTTATTAAAGATTAGACTTTGTTTTTATTTGTTGGTAAAGTCCAGCACAAAAGTAACGAGGGTAGCGTCTTGAAAAGAAGAAACGCAATGCCACATGGTCTTTTGATGTTTAGTGAAAGACCGGAAAGAAAATTATTTTTAAATCAGTTGCCCGATGAAATCCTCGTGCGGATAGGCGATTATCTTACAGAGCGCGAATATAAAAAATTATCGCTGACCTGTCATCAGTTTTATAATTTTATCCATCAATTCTATTTCAATTCAACTTACGGAAAACTTATTTCCTTAATAGAATATATGAATGAACAATTAAGCCAATTAATGAAAAACATTTCGACATATAAAGCGAGCCAACATATTTCAATATGTAATTTTAGAAGATTGAATCGAGATGAAAGAGTTCGATTGTTTTTTCTAACTGCTTCCTTTTTGTCTGGAGCGCGTGGTTTTATTAATCTTGCAAGGCATGTCATTTCATTAGAATTATCCATGGTATTATCTGTTATCTTATATGCATGTCTGATGAAGTCGTGTTTGGATGGGCTTAATTCGAATTTGTCTGAATCATTTATTGATGAAGATACCAAGCGACAGTTGGCAATATTATTTAGCCGCGATTCTTTGTTATCAAGGTTAGATTCATCTGTTTTGTCACATATAAATCCTACCTACGCTGAAGTTAATCAATCACTTGACGATAATCTTAAATATTTTAATGATGCATTTTGTGCATTTGAAAAATTTCATCGAAGTCTTATCGGAAAAAATATTACAATGCTTGATCTTAACGAAATGAATAATATTCTGTCGCAAGAGATTTTGACAAAAATAATTGATAAATGGAATACAAAACAAGTAGATGCTGATTATAAAATTTGTTATAAAAAATAATCCGACTGCTATTGAAGAAATAATCATATTAACGGCTGGATGGCTTAGTGTAACCTGACAAAATTTTCAGCACTGCTTCATTAGCACCTTGCGAAGCTGATCTTGTAGATAAAACGACATTTTCAGTATCTTTTCTACTTAAATTTAAAGCCTGTGCCAATTCTGCTGGTAATCCTAGCTTTACAAAAAAACCAGCTATAGCACCTTGGTAATGCGCCTCATCTAATTTGGATAAAAATGATTTCATCTGATTGCTTAATTCGGCTAGCTCATTTGGAGTTATTTCTTTATTCGAGAAATGTTTATTTAATTGCTCGGTTAATGCTTTTAAAAGTAAAGGCTGAAATTTGAATTTTACTCCATCAATATCAGTGGTTGTATGGATCCAATAATATTCAAAACCATCCCTTTCTTCTTCTACAGTGATCGTAAAGTTCATATAGTCTTGTGGTTCATATGGATTGATTCGATGACGTATAAATGGTGGAGTAAAGGTAGGGTCTACATTTTTACATTGGTAGTGGTAATCTGAAGTACCAGATGGATATATTGTACGCAATATTTGGATATGAATTCTCATTTTAATTTCCTCTCTTGCTGACGCATATTGTCCTAATCAGTTTTATTTTTCAACATTAATAAATTAATAAAACCGTAGATCTGGTGATGTCTGGGAATTGGATTGCGGCATTGATTTTTACTCCAATTTAACAGCTTTTTACGACATTCTTATGACAATCTTACGACATGGTTACGACATATCTTGCGACATTGTTAAGATATAGGGCGGCGATTTTGTGAACCCGCTACGCGGCTTGCAATTCCCACTATCTTCTGAATATAAAAAAAGCCAGTAAAACTGGCTTTTTTTATATTCAGTGGAGGCGGCGGGAATTGAACCCGCGTCCGCAAATTCTCTACTCTTGGGTCTACATGTGTATCCAATCATTTAATTTAACTATTTCACCTCCGATTGGCAGGATGTCAAAATAGCGATCCCTCATTTGATTTAATGGTTTGATCTTGGGCAGATCATTCCACGAGCTTGTATCATATGACCACCCTTGTATGCTTTGCAGTATACATCCGATCGTACAAGCACAATCGGTGGATGGCGCTATGCCGTTTTTTAGGCGGCGATTGCTACCTCTTCATTTACGAAGTGAGTATCATTAGCGACGTTGCGTTTTTTATTGGCAACTATTTGTTTTGTAACATTTTTTACGAGGGTAGTTACATCCTCGACATGCACCTTAAGCTTCGTAATCCACGTCGAAACCAGGTCGCCCCCCATCTACAAGTATAATAGAATAAAAGCGTTAAAGACTGGATAGTATTCACTTTGGTGAGGAATATCAAGAGGTAGGCACAAAACAAGGTGGTCCAACCATGATAAAAATTATATCTGGTTTCGAAATCCAAGAATCAGAGATTAAGCTTGCTTATATTAGGGCACCAGGGCCGGGTGGTCAGAATGTTAATAAAGTAGCAACAGCAGCACAACTACGTTTTAACATTCTTCAATCTTCCTCTATACCGGATACTATTCGGATGCGATTACTCCTTTTGTTAAGACATAAAATAACCAATGCGGGTGAAATAATTATTAAAGCTAATCGCTTTCGTACCCAAGAGCGCAATAAACAAGATGCATTAAAACGTTTAGTTATATTGTTAAGGCAGGCCGCTATTCTACCTAAAAAGCGTCATCAAACCAAACCAACGTTAGCCTCCATTCAGCGGCGAATGAATCACAAAAAAGCACAAGCTAACAAAAAATTATTGCGCCGTAAAAGTAAAAATAGTGAATGATTTAAAATTCTAAATATAATTATGTAACAATGCACTTGTTTTTATTTGTTGATCATATAAACTCCGCAGCAAGCTGTTTAATAAAAGAGGAATCCTATGAATATAAGGACTGCAAAAGATATATCAACACATCTAAGAAAAACTCCCGATATTATACAAGTAGCAAATAATGTTGCAGCAATGTTAAGCAAACAGTCCAATTCTTTTACTCCAAATGAATTATTGGAAATAGGATTGTCACGTGTAGAAGCGGGCAAAGATTATAAAAAAAATGATTTTTTTGACCAAGCATTGAGAATAGCTGCTACCTCACAAATCATTGCGGAATGCTATTTCGGTATAGCTGTTACTGCCCGAGAATTAAAAGAACTGAATAAAGCCTCTACCTATTTTAATTTAGCTCTTGATGAATGTGAAAAATTCAAATTAGAGGATGAAGAAGAATACTTAAGAATTAAAAGCAATGTTCTAAAAAATCGAGGAATTTATTATTTGGTACAAAGAGACAATCAGCAAGCTGCTGAAGATTTTAATCAAAGTATTTTTGTTGCGCAACAATCGCCGAGCAAATTGCGAGGTTTTATTCCAAGTGCAACGGCTTATTATGCGCTAGCGCTGTGTAAAACTGGTCGATATAGTGAGGGATTTTGGCAGTTTGAAATTGCTGATCAATTGTATTGTGAATATCCAAAAGCAGAAAGATTAGTTTCTATGGATTATGCTTCATTTTTTGTTCTTAAGGGACGTGTTTACCTGGAATTGAATTGGTTAGAAAAGGCAATCAAAGTATTAGAGAAAGGATATCAATTACGCTTCGATAATTTGCAAACAGAAAAAAACGCATATAAAATTATTGGCGACGATTACGTGCCGAGCCGAATGGGTGCAGTGAAAGGATTGCTCGAAGAGGCGAGGAAAAAATTAGTTGAAAAAACCACCAAACCGCTCTCAAGAAAAGCAACTCAAGCATTATTTCGACCTTCGCCTAAGCTTGATATTTTATCTGACCTTCCATCTAACATTATTTATCACGTTGGCTGTTGATAAACGCTAGAGGCAATAGATGAGCGTTGTTAGTGAGGGCGTGAACGTTTGCGATTAATTGCTAGGGAGTAGAATAGTCCCCTAGCGTTTTAATTTAAATAAGCGTTGTTTTTCGCGTTGCCAATCACGTTCTTTTTCAGTGGCACGTTTGTCGTGTGCTTTTTTACCTTTTGCTAGACCAATTTCAAGTATAACTCGATTATTTTTCCAGTAGAGATTAAGCGGAACGACAGTATACCCTCGACGTTCGACATTACCTAGTAGCTTATTCAGTTCGCGTTGATGCAATAGTAATTTTCTAGAACGTTGTGGTTCAGGCGTAATGTGAGTGGAAGCGGTTTTTAATGGAGTAATTGAAGCGCCAAAAAGCCAAGCTTCACCGCGTTTTAATAAGATATAGCCTTGATCAAGCTGAATGTGCCCAGCGCGTAGACTTTTTATCTCCCAACCTTGTAAAACCAATCCGGCTTCAAAGCGATCTTCGATAAAATAGTCGTGTAGAACTTTGCGATTGACAGCAATCTTTGTATTTGGGTTTTGTGTTTGTTTCATGTTGCGCAGTATAATGGCAAATCTTAGAATTGGGAACCCAGTTCATTGATTTTCTTGATGGGTACACAATGTTCAATGATACACTTTTCGACTGTAGGCGCATGATGTATACATTAAATAGAAATGCTCTTGTTCCTTATTCAACACGTCAAATGTTTGAATTAGTAAATAATATTGAAGATTACCCACGATTTTTACCCTGGTGTCAGCAAAGTCAAGTGATTAGCCGTACAGATACTGAAGTGATAGCAGAACTGATTGTCGCTTGGAAAGGCATTCATAAAAGTTTCACTACGAGAAATTCTCTTTATCCTTATATACGCATGGATATGAATCTCATCCAAGGACCTTTGCAGCATATGGAAGGAATTTGGGGTTTTCATGCATTGAATGAGCATGCTTGTAAGGTTAGTTTAGATTTAGAATTTGAATTTACTGGAAGCTTTATAGATCGATTTTTTCAACCCATCTTTCAACAAATTGCTAATACCTTAGTGGATGCATTTTGTAAGCGTGCAGCAGAGATTTATGGCAATGCACCCTAATTTAATCACAATCGAAGTGGCATACGCAAAACCAGACCAACAACCTATCATCGAAGTATCAGTGCCAGCAGATAGCACGATTGAACATGCAATTCAATGCTCAGGAATTTTATTACTTTTTCCAGAGATTGATTTAAATCAACAAGCAGTCGGGATTTTTGGTAAACAAATGCAACTAAGTGATCGTGTTCATGAAGGTGATCGAGTAGAAATATATCGGTCATTACTATTTGATCCCAAGGAGTTACGACGAATTCGAGATAAACGCCATGGTACTAAGCGATAATCATTATTTTTTAAATTTCTTTCGAATTCATAATTTCTTGTAGTCGGCCACGTTGAAAAATCAAAATGACGCGCTGCGTTGCCATTTTTTCATAACCTTTTTTATAAGAGTAAACATAATTCAGCCGTTCGGGAGTGAATACATTTATTAATATTGGATTCCCCATTATTGATTTGACTTCGGCTTCAGACATTCCTTGATGAAGTTGAGCAATATTTTCTTGCGTAATAACATTACCTTGTTCAATATCAAGTTTATGAACACGAAACAGAGAACACCCAGAGAACATAAATGCCAAAAGAATCGAAGTAAGCAATAGGATTTTTTTCATGTACAATACCTGTTAATGATAATGGCGTCATTTTAATTGAAATAAAGGTAATAACAAAGAGTTTTAGAAGGAATCGATCATTTGGATAATACAAATTTAAAAAAAGCGGGCCTTAAAATTACTACTCCTCGACTTAAAATCCTGGAAATTATGGAGAAGTCTAAGGATCACCATCTGAGTGCAGAAGATATCTATCGTGTATTGCTTGAATCGGGGGAAGAGATTGGTTTAGCAACTATTTATCGCGTATTAACTCAATTTGAAACTGCTGGATTAGTGATTAAGCATCACTTTGAAGGAGGCCAGTCGGTTTTTGAATTAGATCATGGTACACATCATGATCATTTGGTTTGCGTGAAATGTGGTCAGGTCGAAGAGTTCGTGGATCCGATTATTGAAACGCGCCAACAAGAAATCGCTAAGCAAGCAGGCTATACAATTACTGATCATAGTTTAAATATTTATGGAATTTGTAAGCGATGCCAGTAAACCAAGATTATACGTTTTGCAATATTTCTTGAGCATGTTTTAATGTGGTTTCAGTAATCTTTTCTCCGGCTAACATTCTAGCAATTTCTTGTTGTTTTTCTCGGTCATCAAGCAATCGCAAACGCGTATAGGTAGATTGTTCCGCTATACGTTTTTCAACTAATAGATGATGATGTCCACATGCCGCTACTTGTGCTAAATGTGTGACACAAAACACTTGATAGGTTTCTCCAAGTTTTCGCAGTAATTTGCCTATTTTCTCTGCTGTTGCGCCACCCACACCCGTATCTACCTCATCAAAAATTAATGTAGGAGTAATGGTTTGATGAGCAAGCGCAAGATGGACAGCTAAGCTTAAACGTGACAACTCTCCACCAGAAATAACCTTATTTAATGGCTGTAAGGGTTGATCTGGATTGGTCTTGATTAGAAAAATAATTTTTTCGTAACCGTGAGGAGAAAGATCGGTATTTTTTAGGACAGAATATTTTTCAAGTGCAATGTGACATTCGCCATAAGGTAATGACAATAAGCGAATTGTAGTCGAAATTTCATGTGATAATTGAATGGCAGCATGTTGCCGATCATGGCTTAATTTTGCTGCTAGTTGATGATAGCTTTCAGTCAAGGTAACTTGTTTTGTTTCAAGTTGTTCGAGTTCTTCACCGCTGGTTTGAATAGCATTTAGTTCAGATTGTAATTTTTTGTGTAATATCATTAATTCATTAGGTTGGGTTTTATGTTTTCGAGCAATTTCAAGAATTTGGCTGATACGTTGTTCAAGTTGATTGAGTCGGCCAGGCTCTAATTCACTGCTTTCTAAATAATGATGTAATTCCACTTCTAGATCATTCAGTTGAATGGATGCAGCATCGAGCAGGTTGACCCATGAATTTATTTTTGTATCAATTATCTGCATGGATTCAAGTGATTTGCGTATTTTATTTAAATAGGAGTGAATGCTATGTTGTTCGTTTTCAGTTAAATTTTCTAGAATTTGTTGAGTATGCGCAATGAGTTCCTCAGAATGAGCAAGTTTACGATGTTCGCATTCTAATGAGTCCCATTCATTTTCATGAAGATTTAATGCTGAAAGTTCATCTAGTTGAAAAAGTAAATATTCTCGTTGTTGTTCACTGATTGCAATTTTTTTTCTCAGCATTTGGATTTCATTTTCAAGCAGTTTCCATGCTTGAACAATTTTTTTAATCTCATCGACTAAAGATAAATGTTCCGCGTAGCGATCAAGAATTTCACGCTGATTTTCTGCTTTCAGCAAAACTTGTTGTTCATGTTGCCCGTGCAAATGGAATAAATGTTCGCTAAATTCGCGAATCAATTGCAGGGTGGTGGGGATGCCATTAATATAATTACGTGTTCGTCCATCTTGTATCAGCACCCTTCGGATAATACATTCATTTTCTTCATAAAAGTCATGATTGATTAACCATTTTTGTGCGGGAGTTAATTGACTAATATCAAAACACAAACTAATTTCAGCTTGTTCTTTTCCTCCGCGAATCATTTCAATGCGGCTACGTCCTCCTAAGGCGAGTTCAATAGCTTCTATAAATATTGATTTTCCTGCTCCGGTTTCACCCGTGATCATGGTGTTGCCATTATGTAAATTCAGTTGTAACTCTTCAATAGTGGCTAAATTGCGGATGTGAATTTGTGTCAGCATGTTAACTCCAAAACAATACGTTTATTGTATTGTGAAGTTTTGAGGGCATTACTCCACATATTGTAATTTGTGTCCCCAATGTAATTTGCTACGTAAGGTTTCATAATAATCATAATCTTTCGGATGAATCAAATGCAGTTTTTGGTTTTTTTTACGTATTGTTATACGACTTCCTAACGGAATATTGATGACAGCTTGCCCATCGCAGGTTAATCTTGGGGTGGATGTGTTATTTGGCGTGATGACAATAGTAATTTCATGATTTCCTTCGATTACAATCGGTCGCATACTAAGTGTATGAGGAAACATCGGTACAATGACTATAGCATCTAATTCAGGATGCAAAATAGGACCACCTCCAGATAGCGCATAGGCAGTTGAACCTGTTGGTGTAGCGACAATAAAACCATCAGAATCTTGGCTGCAGACAAATTGATCGTTGATATAAATTTCAAATTCATTCATATGAGGGATTAAATTAGGAATAAGGGCAACCTCATTTAATGCATTATTTTCACCTAAAATTTTACCGTGATGATTGACGGTTGCGGTCAATAGAAAGCGCTTTTCTAAGATATAATCCCCATCCAAAATGGCTTTAATTTTATCAAATTCGGTTGGATGAATGTCTGTGAGAAATCCTAAACGACCCCGATTAACACCTAACACTGGAATTTCATTATTCACCACTGCATGACTTGCATGTAATAAACTACCATCGCCACCGACGACGATGATCAATTGACAACGGTTACAAAGCTCTTCACGAGCAACGGCAGTTAAGGGTATGCCATCGATAGCTGTTGCAGTTTCAGCATCAATCAGGACTTCACGATCAAGTTTTTTTAAATAGGAAATTAATGCTTTAAGTGTTTCAATGACGCCTGGATTTTTGACTCTTCCGAAAATTCCTATGATATTGAATGGTGAGGGCATAATATTCTCAACTATTTTAGCGATGATTGGACTTGAATCCTATTATAATCGTCCATATATAAAGTTACATCGATTTCATTACATTATATGAAGGGGGAGTCAAATTCATGCCACGTGATATTTTTAATCATGAATCTGAAAGGAATAATACAAATAAAGAGGGTGATGGCTCTAAAAAAACGAGTCCAAGTGAAATGGATGGGGTAGAGCTTCTATCTCATCCTTCTTATCAGGAGTTAATGCGCAAATTGGATGAAGCTGAACAAAAAGCTAACCAACATTGGGAACGCATTTTGCGTATGCAGGCTGACAATGATAATGCCGTGCGCCGTGCTGAGCGTGATATTGCTAATGCACATAAATATGCCTTAGAGCGATTTGTGACGGAGCTTTTACCTATTGTTGATAGCTTAGAGCTTTGTGTGAATAATGTACCAAAGGAAATACAAAATGTTGCTTCATCGGTGATAGAAGGTGTGCATCTCACCTTAAAAATGTTTTATGCGGCAATGGAAAAATTTGGTATTAAGCAAATTAATCCAGTATCTGAGCCTTTTAATTCTGAGTATCATCAGGCTATTTCTATGCAAACAGATTCTTCTATCAAACCTGGGATGGTAATTTCAGTTTTGCAAAAGGGGTATACCTTGAATAATCGTTTAATACGCCCAGCGTTAGTGATTGTTTCAAAAGAAAATGATCAGTAGTAAGAAGTATTGAAAAATAAAGAATCGCCCTCATGTTAAACATATATTATAGCGGAGACAATTATGGCTACTAGTACAATCATAGGCATAGACTTAGGAACAACGAACTCTTGTGTGGCAGTGATGGATGGCGATAAGGTTAAAGTTATCGAAAATTCAGAAGGTGCACGCACCACCCCCTCTATTGTTGCCTATTTAGATAACAATGAAGTGAGAGTAGGGCAACCAGCTAAACATCAAGCAGTGACTAATCCTAAAAATACCATTTATGCGGTTAAACGACTCATTGGCCGTCGTTATGACGAACCTATGGTGCGTCGTACTCAGGAAACGGTACCTTATAAGATTGTTAAAGCTGACAATGGTGATGCATGGGTTGAAGTGTTAGGAAATAGAGATCTCGCGCCACCACAAGTATCTGCTCAAATTTTGATGAAAATGAAGAAGACTGCTGAAGATTATTTAGGTCATGAAGTAAAAGAAGCGGTTATTACGGTTCCTGCTTATTTCAATGATTCGCAACGTCAAGCTACAAAAGATGCGGGTCGCATTGCTGGTTTAGAAGTAAAACGCATTATCAATGAACCGACAGCTGCTGCCCTTGCTTTTGGTATGGATAAAAAACCCGGTAATCGTAAAATTGCTGTTTATGATCTTGGTGGTGGTACATTTGATATTTCAATTATTGAAATTGCTGAAGTGGATGGCGAACATCAGTTTGAAGTGCTCTCAACAAATGGTGATACTTTCTTAGGTGGAGAAGATTTCGATCAGCGTTTAATTAATTATCTTGTAGATGAGTTTAAAAAATCCTCCGGAATTGATTTACGAAATGATCCATTGGCATTGCAACGGCTCAAAGAAGGTGCTGAAAAAGCCAAAATTGAACTTTCTTCAACGCAACAAACGGAAGTTAATCTCCCTTATATTACTGCAGATGCCAGCGGTCCAAAACACATGAATGTTAAAATTACTCGCGCTAAGCTAGAGTCTCTCGTCGAGGAATTAGTACAACGGACCATTGAGCCATGTAAAATTGCGCTTAAAGATGCAAATCTGCCAACCGATAAGATTGATGATGTTATTTTAGTTGGCGGCCAATCGCGTATGCCATTAGTACAAGAAACGGTACGTAAATTTTTTGGTAAAGAACCACGTAAAGATGTTAACCCAGATGAAGCAGTTGCTATTGGAGCGGCTATTCAAGGTGCCGTTCTCTCGGGTGCGATCAAAGATGTGTTATTGCTTGATGTGACGCCACTTTCTTTGGGAATTGAAACAATGGGCGGGGTAATGACTAAGTTAATTGAAAAAAATACCACTATTCCGACACGTGCTTCACAAATTTTTTCGACTGCTGCAGATAATCAAACAGCGGTGACCATTCATGTATTGCAAGGTGAACGTGAAATGGCCTCAGCAAATAAATCACTAGGACGTTTTGATCTTGCCGATATTCCGCCAGCACCACGTGGCATGCCACAAGTTGAAGTAACTTTTGATATTGATGCAAATGGTATATTGCACGTCTCAGCTAAAGATAAAGCAACTGGCAAGGCACAATCGATCAAAATTCAAGCTTCTTCTGGTTTGAATGAAGAAGAAGTTAAGAAGATGGTGAAAGATGCTGAGGAACATGCAGCTGAAGATAGAAAATTCCATGAGTTGATTACCACGCGTAATCAAGCTGATAACATAATTCATTCAGTCACTAAAACGATGAAAGAAGCGGGAGATAAAATCTCTGCAGACGAACGTCAAGCCATTGAGCGTGCTATAGATGCGCTTAAAGAAGCAATGAAATCAGATAACAAAGATGAAATTGAAGCTAAAACAAAAGATCTAACGGATGCCTCAGCAAAAATGGCTGAACGTATGTATGCGCAAAATCAATCTACACAAGGACCATCACCACAAGGTGAGCCACAAGCAGATCAACAGTCAAAGAAAGGTGAAAATGTTGTCGATGCTGAATTTGAAGAAGTAAAGGATGACGAAAATAAACAAAAAGGAGCTTGATTCGCATCGAAGCCCAATTTAATTAAAGGTAGCGACGAACGAGTTTGTCTCGGCAAAGCTTTCTTGGCGATTATCGCTAAGCTTTAGCCCATTATTTATGATGAATCATTATGGCAAAACGTGACTATTACGAAACACTAGGTGTTTCACGAAATGCAAGTGACGACGAGATCAAAAAAAATTATCGTCGCTTAGCAATGAAATATCATCCAGATCGTACCCAAAACGATAAACCTGCTGAAGAAAAATTTAAGCAGATTAAAGAAGCCTATGAAATTTTATCTGATAGCAGACGGCGCGCAGCATACGATCAATTTGGGCATGCTGGCGTAGGTGCAGATGGCGCTTCAGGTTTTGGAGGCGCCAATGGCATGAATTTTGGAGATATCTTTGGAGATATCTTCGGCGATATCTTTGGAGGACGAGGAGGTGGGGCTGGAGCACAGCGTGGCTCAGACTTATACTTTACTCTAGAAATCTCTTTAGAAGACGCAGTATTTGGTAAAACTGCTGAGATTGCTATTCCTACCTTAGTACATTGTGAAGAATGTGGTGGCAGTGGAGCGCGTAAAGGTGCAGCGCCAATCACTTGTTCAGAATGTCATGGCCAGGGCCAAGTTCGGATGCAGCATGGCTTTTTTACTGTGCAGCAAACATGCCCTGTTTGTCATGGTAAAGGTCGAGTAATTCATGATCCATGCTCTACTTGTCAGGGAAGAGGTAGACGGAAACAAAATAAAAAACTTTCTGTTAAAATACCTCAAGGAGTGGATACAGGCGATCGAATACGACTCAGTAGTGAAGGAGAGGCTGGAGAAGCTGGAGCAGCCGCAGGTGATTTGTATATTCAAATTCAAGTTAAACCCCATTCGCTTTTTGAGCGAGATGGTAAAAATCTCTATAGCGAAGTACCTATCAGCTTTGTCGCGGCAGCGCTTGGTGGTGAATTAGAAGTGCCTACTTTAAAAGGTCGAGCAAAACTTGCTATACCGGCTGAAACACAAACTGGAAAAGTTTTTCGCATTAAAGGTATGGGAGCGCCATCTGTTCGAGGGGGTGATTCCGGTGATTTAATGTGTAAAGTGCAGGTTGAAACACCAGTTAATTTAACTGCGAAACAAAAAGAATTATTGAGTCAATTTGATAAAACGATATCAGTAGATAATCGACATAATCCTAAATCAAGCTCTTGGTTTGATAAAGTAAAGAAATTTTTTGAAGATATGAAATTGTAAGCATTAGGATTTTTGTTAGTAGGCGAGTGTTAATAATGTGTCAATCAAATTTTGAGGTAATCGGTATGCAAAAAATACCAATGACAGTTATCGGTGCAGAAAAATTACGTGATGAATTGAATCGTCTAAAGCAGACAGAAAGACCTAAGATTATTAATGCGATTGCTGAAGCGCGTGCGCATGGGGATTTAAAAGAAAATGCAGAATATCATGCAGCACGTGAACAACAAGGGTTTGTAGAAGGCCGTATCCTCGAGATCGAAAGTAAATTATCTTCAGCACAAATAATTGATGTTACTCGCATGGAAAATTCTGGCCGAGTAATCTTTGGCGCTACTGTTAAACTTACCACCAGTAGCGGTGGCTCGTTGACCTACCAAATTGTTGGAGAAGATGAAGCAGATATTAATCAACATCGAATTTCTGTTACTTCTCCTGTTGCACGCGCCTTGATTGGAAAATATGAAGGTGATAGCGTAGAAGTGAAAACACCTGAGGGAATAATTTCATATGAAATTATTGCTGTTGAATACATCTAGTTTGCAGCTCTTCCCGCAACAGTATTTTTTTGCTGGAACGCATATTACATCTTGTTTTTTTTTCTATGCCAAATAGTAAAAGTAGTCGTCGTTGGCTTAAAGAGCATTTTTCAGATACCTATGTTAAGCAGGCGCAACAAGCAGGTTTTCGTTCTCGCGCTGCTTTTAAATTACTTGAGATACAAGAAAAAGATCATCTATTTAAACCAGGAATGATAGTGATTGATTTAGGCGCTGCTCCAGGTAGTTGGTCACAGCTCGTATCGCAGTGGATTAAACCATCCGGAAAAATCGTAGCATTTGATATTTTACCGATGGATCCTCTTGAAGGAGTGGAGTTTATTCAAGGCGATTTTTCTGAGGAGATTGTTTATCAGGAATTACTTCAACACTTATCCGGTATTCGGGCGGATTGGGTTATCTCTGATATGGCACCAAATATGAGTGGTAATGAGAGTGTTGATATTCCTCGAGCTATGCATCTGGCTGAATTAGCATTAGATTTTTCACTGAAAATAATCAGCGATAAAGGTGGCTGTATCATTAAAGTTTTTCAGGGCGAAGGATTTGAGGAGTTAGTCAGGAAAATGAGAGAGCATTTTGCAAGTGTCGTTATTCGTAAGCCAAAAGCATCGAGAAGTCGCTCCAGAGAAATGTATATAGTGGCTAAAAAGTGATCTTGAATTTTTGTGAGGTATTTCGAATGCAAGAATGCTTGTATAAATAGTAGCAAAAACTAGAACTTGCCTTTAATTTGATCTAGTATGGCTAGTCAATGGTTTCAACATGGACGCTATAGCTCCAAGTAGGTATGATGATAGATAGCGCGTTAAGTTTATTAAGTTGTCATCTTGGCGTGATTCTAAAGATAGGCTAAGAAAAAACTTGGTTGCTGAAACAGATGTTCACAGCCATGTTTCTATGGCTTTATATGAGGTCAATTAATGTGAATGATGCAGTCAAAACAATACTATTGTGGATGGTGATCGGGATTGTCCTCATCGCTGTTTTTAATAATTTTGGTCCTAAGCGTGAGCAAGAAGAACGAATTAGTTATTCTACGTTTGTCGATAATGTAAAACGTGGCAATATTCGAGCAGTGACGATTACTGACCAAAATGTTACCGGCACATTTCAAAACAATAAAACATTTGCCACCTATTTACCGATGCCACATGATGCTGTTTTACTTCAGCAAATGGTGGATAAAGGGGTAGTTGTGAAAGGTAAACCACCGGATCAACCTGGTTTATGGATGCATTTATTAAATTTATTACCATGGATTGTGCTGTTTGCTTTCTGGATTTATCTATTACGACAGCAAACAGGTGGTGGTAAAGGAGGCGCGTTTTCATTTGGTCGTAGTCGTGCGCGTTTACTGAATTCTGATCAAGTTAAAATTACTTTTGCTGATGTTGCGGGTTGTGAAGAAGCAAAAGAAGAAGTTAAAGAACTTGTCGATTTTTTAAAAGATCCAGGAAAATTTCAACGACTAGGAGGAAAAATTCCTAGAGGAGTCTTGTTGATTGGTCCACCAGGAACAGGTAAAACATTACTTGCTAAAGCAGTTGCTGGTGAAGCAAAAGTTCCTTTCTTCACAATTTCTGGTTCTGATTTTGTGGAAATGTTTGTTGGAGTGGGCGCTTCACGTGTTCGCGATATGTTTGAGCAAGCAAAAAAACAAGCGCCTTGCATTATTTTTATTGACGAGATCGATGCGGTTGGACGACATCGTGGTGCGGGTTTAGGTGGTGGACATGATGAACGCGAACAAACGCTCAACCAATTATTAGTTGAAATGGATGGATTTCAAGGAAATGAAGGAGTGATTGTTGTTGCAGCAACAAACCGACCGGATGTACTGGATCCAGCATTATTACGCCCTGGCCGATTTGATCGTCAGGTAGTGGTTGGTCTTCCTGATATTAAAGGTAGAGAGCAAATTTTGAAAGTTCATAGTCGGAAAGTACCTTTATCAAATGACGTTGATGTTTCTGTTATTGCTCGAAGCACACCTGGATTTTCTGGAGCTGATTTAGCAAATATTGTGAATGAAGCCGCACTTTTCGCCGCTCGGGCTAATAAACGAGTAGTGGATATGGAAGATTTTGAACGCGCAAAAGATAAAGTGATTATGGGAGCAGAGCGTCGTTCGATGGTGATGTCCGAAGAAGAAAAGAAACTGACAGCTTATCATGAGGCTGGGCATGCGATTGTCGGATTAAGTGTTCCAGAGCATGATCCTGTGCACAAAGTAACGATTATTCCTCGAGGCCGAGCGCTTGGTGTAACGATGTTTTTGCCACAAGGAGACCGTTACAATTACACCCGAGAATATTTAGAAAGTAAAATTTCTAGTTTATTTGGAGGGCGGCTTGCTGAAGAAATTATTTTTGGTATGAATAAAGTCACCACTGGCGCATCGAATGATATCCAGAAAGCAACAGAGCTTGCACGTAATATGGTCACTAAATGGGGGTTATCAGAAAAAGTAGGACCACTCACCTTGGGAAGCAATGATGAAGAAGTCTTTCTAGGTCATTCTGTTACACGACATAAAGAAGTATCCGAAGCAACCTCAAGCATAGTCGATGCTGAAGTACGTGGGATAGTGGATCGTAATTATAAACGGGCTGATAAGATTCTTCGAGAGAATATCGATAAGCTACATATTATGGCACAAGCATTAATTAAATTCGAAACGATTGGTAACGATCAGATTCAAGATGTCATGGCAGGCCGAACTATTCGCGAACCTAAGGGTTGGCATAATCCTAAAGATCCTAAGCCGTTACCGAGTGAAGATACTGTAAAAACGGATAATCAGGAAACTGCAACGAGTGATGATACAAGCACCAGTACAAGCGCCACCTAATTATGTCTAATTTTCCTCATAAAATGCGTCGTTATTTTGGTACAGATGGTATACGTGGTCGAGTAGGAATATGGCCGATTACACCCGAATTTGTTTTGAAATTAGGTTGGGCTGTAGGAAAAGTATTAGCCCAACAAGGGAATGGAAAGGTATTGATTGGAAAAGATACTCGCATTTCTGGGTACATGTTTGAGTCAGTCTTGGAATCTGGATTATCAGCTGCAGGTATTGATACACATTTATTAGGTCCTATGCCGACACCAGCAATTGCTTATTTGACTCGAACCTTGCGAGCACAAGCGGGTATTGTCATCAGTGCTTCTCATAATCCTTACTACGACAATGGTATAAAGTTTTTTTCCTCACAAGGAACGAAACTTGCTGACAGTATGGAAATTGCTATTGAAGAACGGTTAGAACAATCCATGACGACAGTTGATTCAGCGGCATTGGGTAAAGCGGTTCGTATTGTTGATGCGCCAGGTCGATATATTGAATTTTGCAAAAGCGTTGTTTCCTCCGATGTCATTTTGAACGGATTAAAAATTGTTGTTGATTGTGCGCACGGAGCAGCTTATCACATTGCTCCAAGTGTATTCCGTGAATTAGGCGCTGAAATTATTGATTATGGTGTTGAACCCAACGGTTTAAATATTAATTTGAATTGTGGCGCCACCCATCCAGAACTATTGTGTCAACAAGTCCTTGATCATCAAGCTGATTTAGGTATTGCTTTAGATGGGGATGGCGATCGCGTCGTCATGGTTGATCATCAGGGTTATATTTTAGATGGCGATGAATTGCTCTATATCATCGCTAAACATAAATCAATGTTGGCATCATTTAAAGGTGGCGTAGTTGGTACGGTGATGTCAAATTTGGGATTTGAATTGGCTTTGAAGCATCTAGATTTAGAATTTATACGCGTACCAGTAGGCGACAGACATATCATGAATGAGTTAACAAAACGACAATGGTTTTTAGGCGGTGAGCCTTCTGGCCATATTGTCTGTCGTGATGTGACAACAACAGGCGATGGTATTATTACTGCTTTACAGGTATTAGCAGCGATGCGACATCAAAATAAAACATTAGCTGAAATACGATCGGGGTTTGTTAAATATCCGCAAATTTTATTAAACGTAGAAGTTTTCCAACAGAGCAACTTTTTAGATCATCCACGTATTCAACAAATGGTGAAAGATATTGAAAATGAATTGGGCAAAAATGGACGTGTTCTGTTGCGTCGTTCGGGTACGGAACCTTTAGTACGGGTGATGGTTGAAGGTGAAAATCAGGCCCATGTTAAACAACTCGCTGAAAAACTAGCTGCAATCGTAAAAGAGGAAGCGGCGCTAGTTGGTGATACTCACTAATCAACCGCAGATAGGCATTATTAGTGAGGGCATGGAACGTTTGCGGCAATAAAAAACCCTCATTTATAAAAAACGAGGGTTTTATGAAAGGTTGAACGTTAGTTATGCGACCATTTCTTTCAATTTTTTTAGAGCTTTTATTTTAACTGCTTTATAAGCGGGTTTAGCTTTTATCATGATTTCTTCACCAGTAAATGGATTGACTCCTTTACGAGCGGGTCGAGCTGGTTTTTTAACCACATTAATTTTCATTAATCCGGGCATGACAAAGGTACCTGGACCACCAGTTTTAATGTGTTTTTCGATTACTTGAGTAAGACAATCAATGACAGAAACGACTTCTTTTTTAGCAAGACAAGTTGCGTCGGTGATTGTTTTAATCATGCCGCTCTTTGATAAAGGTTCTTTAATAAGAGGTACCTTTACCGGAGCTTTTTTTGCCATCATTTTTGGTGCCACAGACTTCCCGTTTCCAGACTTCCTTTTCATTTTTGACTTCTTCACTGCCATAACAATTCCTCATTAGGTTAAATAAAAAGACTCTAATAAAATAGCATTTTTGTAGAATTTTGCGAGTGTTTTTTGCATTAAATGCGAGAAAACACGTGAATTTCTCGGGATTTTTTAAGATTTGCTCTTTTTTGCAGTATTTTTATCCGGGAAGATGAATTTTGATCCTAGATTTGGAAACAGAAATAGTTTGAGATATAACGAATGTGCTTGCTTGTTTTAGCAGCTTCTTATACAATTCTGGCGTTTGATTTCCAGGTTTTTTTCTATAAAAAAGGTTAATAAATGAGAACGTATATTGCTCCACAAAATAGCGAACATAAATGGTACCTTGTTGATGCATCAGGAAAAGTTTTGGGTCGACTCGCCAGCCAAATAGCCAAATACTTACGTGGTAAACATAAACCCGAATATACTCCGCATGTTGATACTGGGGATTATATTGTGGTTATCAACGCGGCTGAGATTCAAGTAACTGGTAAAAAACGTCAGGAAAAAGTATATTATCGACACTCTGGCTATCCAGGTGGTATTAAGGAAACAACTTTTGATAAGCTCCAAGCAAAAGATCCAATTAGGATTATTGAGCTAGCTGTCAAAGGGATGTTACCGAAAAATCCATTAGGTAGGGCAATGTTACAAAAATTAAAAGTGTATCCGGGATCAGAACATCCACATACAGCACAACAACCGATAACCGTTAATTTAGAGCAAGTTAAAGAGTAAGGCGATATTATATGGCAGAAAAAAATTTTTATGGAACTGGACGTAGAAAGACATCAACAGCACGAGTTTTTTTGAAGCGTGGCAAGGGTGCAATTATTGTGAATGATAGAACGTTAGAAGAATATTTTGGTCGTGAGACAGCACGCATGATTGTGCGTCAACCGCTCGAAGCAACGGAGCTTCAACATAAGTTTGATGTGCTAGTGACTGTGACGGGTGGCGGAACGAATGGACAAGCTGGTGCGATACGCCATGGTATTTCGCGTGCATTATTACAATATGACGATTCAGATAGTGATTCAACGGGTTCCGATACGGGAAGTGCGGGAAGTGCGAACTCACTTAGAAAAGTGTTGCGAAAAGCAGGGTATTTGACAAGGGATGCGCGAGAAGTCGAACGAAAAAAAGTTGGAAAACACAAAGCTCGTAAGGGCACTCAATATTCTAAACGGTAATTCATTTTGTGTTAACATGGGGGATCGTCTAGCGGTAGGACAGCGGACTCTGACTCCGCGAACCTAGGTTCGAATCCTAGTCCCCCAGCCACCTTTCTTTTTGCGACTACGCGCGTAATATAGGGTGTTCTTAAGAATGTTCACGGGTACCATTAGGGCGCGTTGTTACAAATGGGGCATTGTTGAAGGGCGTGAACGTTTATCAAAAACTCATGTGAGGAAGGGGTCAATATGGCTGTAATTAGTAACAAAAGATCTATTATGACGCTTTATTCAGGAGCAGTAGATCTTCATAGCCATCGAGTACGTATTGTTCTTGCTGCAAAGGGAGTATCTTTTGAGGTAATAAATATTGAATCCCGCGGAAAGCCTGAGGATTTGCTAGAATTAAACCCTTACGGCAATATACCTACTTTGGTAGATCGAGAATTAGCACTGTACGATCCAAATATTATTACTGAATATCTTGATGAGCGATTTCCTCATCCACCACTGATGCCCGTTTATCCAGTTGCAAGAGCAAAAGCTCGTTTAATTATTTATCGATTTGATCGAGAATGGGGGCCATTAATCAGAAAATTAGAAACTGGAAAAGTATTAGATATTCGAGCAGCGAAAGAATTAGGAAGTTACTTATCGCAACTTATTCCAGTATTCCAAGCTTCTACCTATTTTTTAGGGGATGATTTTACATTAGTGGATTGTTGTATTGCACCAGTATTGTGGCGACTACCTATTTGGGGCATTACATTATCACCATCTGAAACAAAAATTTTAAATAAATACGCGAATCGATTATTTCAACTCGATTCATTTCAAGCTAGTCTTACTGAAGCGGAACAAGAATTAAGAAAACAAATTACGGCAGAAACAGCTTAAGGGAGTATTTGCTATGCTATCTAATAGACCCTACCTATTACGTGCGTTTTATCAATGGATTATTGACAGTGAATGTACACCCATTCTTGTCATTGATGTGAATAACCCGCGATCAAGAGTTCCTATGGAATATGCTGATGGTGTGGAAATCGTTTTTAACGTTTCTCCGACTGCTGTTCGCGATTTAAAAATTTCTAATGAGTTAATTGAGTTTAAAGCTTCATTCTCTGGTGTGATTCATATTATTTCTGCTCCTACCAAAGCTATTTTAGCAATTTATGCCGAAGAAAATGGTGAAGGTATCTTTTTTGATGCAGAAGATGACGGAGATGGGGATGTAGAGGAAATTATTCGTTTCAAAGGTGTTGAACGTTCGCCAGCAGATTTTCTTGAAGCTGATATGCCTCCTCCACAAAGCGCAGGAAATAGGTTAAATAAAAAAGGTAAACCAGTTTTAAAATTGGTTGAATGATGCTAAGTGAATATATTTTTGTAACAATCTTTTTAGGCGAGCTCGAGAAATTGGTTTACTAGCAAATTCATCTGCGCCAGCTTTTAAACAGGCTATTTTTTCTTCTTTTCCAGTAAAAACAGTTAATGCAATCATAGGAATTTGTCGAGTATCATGACGACGTCGCATTTCCTTGATAATCTCAAAACCATTAGTATCTGGCAGGCTAATATCAACCAATATCATGTGATGTTGGTTAACTTTTTCAAGTGCTTCGCGACCACAAGTTGCAGTATCTACTTTGCAACCAAGCTCAGATAACATTTTTTCGTGAATAAATTGGATGATAGGATCATCTTCAATTAACAATATTTTTGGTTGTTTCGTTGGTTCGGTAACAGTAAGCTTTTTAAAATTATTTTTTCTCACCGGGAATTTTTTAGGCAATTGCATTACTTGAGCTGGGTTTTCTCTGGTTTCAAAATCACCAATGAGGGAAAATGTGGATCCCTTGCCTAGTTTACTCGATACTTTAATGCGAATATGGATTAACTCCGCTAACTTTTTAACGATGCTTAAGCCTAAACCAGTCCCACTGCGACTCGATTGTCGGGTATAAGCATCTTCAAGTTGTTGAAAAGGTTTAAAGATGATGTCAAGTTTATCGGAGGGCATGCCGATACCAGTATCCATGACTTTTATTTCTATTTTTACTTGAGGTAATGTTTTTTCTAATAAATTAATTTGGATTTTAACATATCCTTTCTCAGTAAATTTAATGGCATTATTGATTAAATTAATGAGTATATGTCTTAATAAGCGTTGCTCAGTAAGAACAAATTTTGGTAGAGCTGGATCAATTTCAATTTCTAAATTTAATCCTTTTTTCTCAGCTAAAGGTTTTAATAGATAACGTATTTCATGAAGGGTGGATGCAATTGAGACAGCAGTCATATTGATATTATATTTTCCAGTTTCTAAGCGACTGAAATCAAGTACATCTTTAACCAAATTTAGTAAATATTGTGAACAACTTTCGATAGCTGCAATGGTTCGATAACGTTCATTTGGTGGTAGTTTATGTTGTTTTAAAATATCGGTTAATCCGATAATGCAGGTTAAAGGGGTGCGTAATTCATGATTAATGACAGCAAGAAATTGCGATTTAGCACGATTTGATGCTTCAGCTTTATCTTTAGCAATTTTAAGTTCTTCTTCCATTTTTTTTTGTTCGGTAATATCTAATGAGATTCCAAGGAGGCCAATTACTTCATGAGAACGATTAAATAGAGGAATTTTGTGAGAGAAAAAAATTTTCTGCTGATTGTTATTGTTTAAATCTATACCAGCTTCCTCAATAAATTTTCCTTTTTTTGAAGCCATAATCTCTTGATCAGCTTGTTCTAATTTTTTAGAATATTCAGTAGGTAAAAAATCGTTATTATATTTGCCTACAATATCATCAGGGGATTGAAAGCCTAGCCATTTAGCTACATTATTATTACAGCCAAGGTATTTACCCGTTCTATCTTTCCAAAAGATATTACCAGGCATGAGGGCTATCATTTCTTTTAAGGAATCAATTTCAGCATTTCCATCAGCTAATAAGCTAGCTTTTTTAGTTAAAGCATAGTTTTCAGATTGTAGTTTGGCGAGTCGCTCCTTCTGTGCGATAATTATTTTAAGGAGTCTGTTTTTCGAGTATTTGGAGAATTTAGTTTTCATTTTCTTACGAGGCATTCATTCATATAGCACAAAATTTTTTCAAAATATAAAAGTATTTGACTAGTAACATGAAAGCGATTATAAAGCAAATTATAAAATATAGATATTCAGCAACAGACCTAATTTTTTACAACTTTTCTATTTAAACATTATTCATTTTTCATAAGTTAAATAACGGTCCAATATCGGATATTTTGTTGATTAAATTAATAGTTAGTTATATCCTTTATACGTTTTAGGGTATTTGCTATAGTACAAAAGATAAAAAATTTGTACTATTATGTCCAAAGATACAGATCTAAGCTGGAGTGAAATATGCGAGCACGTGATAAAAATCAGAATAATAAGTTAGTACAAATTCAAGGCTGGGACAGTATCACCTCTACTTTTAACGATAAAATAAAAGATGGAATACTGGAATTATATCTATTCGTTCCCATGTGCGTTTACTCAGTGGAAAATAAAATTTCCAATCAACAGCTCGCAGCTTTTGCTCGAGAGTTGCCAGACTACGTAAAGTCATTCCTCATGGAAAATACTTGCTCGTTTAAAGTTTTCTTTTTTGAAAATGAAAAAAATCCAGAAGCTGTAGAAACATGGCGTCTTAATAATCAGGAATCGATACGTATGTTAGGTGATGATGCTATTCGCGTTCCAGAATGGCGGAAAAATAATCGGCTTCGAGGGGAATTTTTTCAACGTTATATTAATTTCATAGAAAATCTTTCCATCGATGAGCAAGCACTTAAATATGATTTCGATTTAATATCTGATATCGATACAGAACGTCGCCTTGGAACAATTTATCTTAAAGCGACGACAGCAGGATTACAGTATGAAGTTATCAAGCCGGATGAAAAAGATTCGAAGAAGATGCTTAAAGTAAATACTATTTCATGGGATAAATTATCAGATTTTCCAAGAAATTCGTTAGATATTGTTCAATCGAAAGAAAAATATTTACTCGATTTATTAAAGCACACATCAAAAGCGGGTCACACGCTGGGTCTTAATGAAGCAGAAGAAGCTATTAATCAAGATGTAGATGAGTATTTAAATCGTGCAAATAGCGATAGCAGAAGAGCATTGCCTGGTTTCCAGGAGACAACGCGAGAGGAAGCAAGAGAGCATGTTATTGCAGAAACAGTAGATACGCTGATGCAAGCCTCACCAAAAGATTCGTTGCGGTTAACGATTGTTTTGCATCCTGAGAGACTACATCGAGCTGTTTATCACGGTATGAGACATCTTGATGAACTTGGTTTTGTGAAGGGTTCTCTTGCGTATCAAAAAATAAAATTTAAAGAAGTTGCAGTGAAAGAAGTGACACTCAAGGAGAAACCTCAGCAGTTTGAAAAAGACTCAACAAAAGTATTCTTTGATATATTGTTTACTCGAGCAGAAGAAGCAAACAAAGCAAAAGATTCTGTAAAAATCGGTTTTTATATGGACATGGCTGCCGGAGTACTGAGTCGTTTAGAAGAAAAAAACGGTTTAAATGAAAAAAAGCCAAAAAGTATAGAGGAAGAAAGTAAACTGAAAGAGTCTACAGGATGGATATTGGAAAAGTTTTCTAAACATAACAACAACAAACCTTCTATTCCAATGGGAAATGTTGTTTCAGTGAAAAATATGCCTGATCGATTAACTCCCGCAGTGATTCCGCAGGATCTCAATCGCCAAGATATATCTGAAAGTCTACCCTCGCCGCAATCACCAGATATTACGACAAGGTCGTCGCTATCACCATAAAGGATTGGCGTGCCTGATATTTATTATTTCCGTTTGCCTTAAGGTGAATGGAAAAAAATAGTAAATGTTTTCGCTAGTTAAATATAACCTCGTGAACGATTACTCTTATTTGGCGTATTGAAAGATTTTTACAACTTTTTGTACACCAACTACTTGTCGAGCAATATCAACAGCGGTATCTGCTTGGTCACGATTGACTATTCCGATTAAATAAACTACTCCGTTTTCTGTCACTACTTTAATCGAACTAGATTTTAAATCATCGGTGGCTAACATTTGGCTCTTAATTTTAGTGGTGATCCATGAATCGCTCGTGCGAGTTAACGTGGAAGTGGGTCCTTCTAGGGCTAATTGATTATAAACTCGTGATACATCCGGCACGGATTTAGCTATTTCTTCTGCTTGTTGTCGCCAATTAGCATCAGGTGTTTCGCCAGTGAGGAGTACTACTCGGTTAAATACGGTGACCTCAATGTGACTGTCATCTTTTAGAGCAGGAATAGTTCTAATTTTATTAATAATAGCATTAGCGATTTGCGTATCTTGTACAGCATTTTGCAGGGTACGATGATCATAGACAATGGCTATTGCAGCCGCTCCTGCAGCCGCTCCTGCGACAAAAATGCAACCTTGAAGGCTTAATGTTAATGCAAAAAAAGCAATTAATTTTTTCATGCTATCGTTTCCCCATGCCCAAATAAGCGAAAATCAACAATGTCACAGATACAATGAATAATGAGTAAGTGCGTTTCTTGTATGCGGGCCGTTTCAAAGGCTGGCACACGAACCTCAATGTCTTTTTCTTGTAAATGATCGGCTATTTTACCACCATCATGACCAGTTAGTGCAATCACTCCAATGTTTTTATCATGTGCTGCTTTAATCGCATTGAGGATATTAATCGAGTTGCCGCTAGTTGAAATGGCTAATAATAAGTCACCTGTATGTCCTAGAGCGCGTATTTGTTTAGCAAAAACGTCACTGAAATGATAATCGTTAGCAATCGCGGTTAGTGTGGGTAGATCCGACGAGAGCGCAAAGGCGGGTAACCCCGGTCTTTCTTGTTTAAAACGGTTAAGCATTTGCGAACTAAAATGCAATGCTTCGCAGGCAGAGCCTCCATTGCCACAACTTAATATTTTATTTCCTTCTAGGAGGGCTTGTACAATTTCTTCACTTGCTTCAGCAATCACATTAATTATCGCATCGGCCGAATTTATTTTGGTTTGTATACTTTCGGTAAAATTTGATTTAATACGTTCGACTATACTATTCATCATGTTAGTTCAGACTTCTTCCCAAAATGCGTTTTTGATCCAATCAATATCCCATTTGCTCGCTAATTGATTTATTGCCACAACATCAAAGCGGCTAGTTACCTGATACAATAATTTTTTTCTTTGTAAAAAATGCGTGGCTGTTTTAATGATTTTTTTTATTTTACTCTTGTTAATACTTTCTAAGGCCGAACCATATTTATTACTTCCACGTCCTCGAACTTCAACGAATACAATATCATCACTATCCTGCATGATGATGTCAATCTCTCCGTAATAACAGCGATAATTCGTTGTTAATAAACGCAAGCCTTTTTTTAATAAAAATTGACAAGCAACTAGCTCAGCAGATTTACCAAATTCCAGGTGTGAAGTTGAATGAGTCACACCATTGTCCCATTTTGGATAGTTTTGCATGGCAGGCGTCGATGGATTTGATGAGTCGATGCCAAGGTTAATGCGCCAGTCGTTCCATAAATGGGGAAATTAGGCAATTGCATTAAGCGATTAAGCGATTGGCTGAGTAAATAAGCATCTAAACCGACGGCATATAATCGATCACTTTGATTATCACTGATTTTGTGGCGAGCAATTTGTATGCTCCAAGGTGTATCACAAATAGTGACGCCATTTAAATCGACATCTTTAATCGGGTTAGGTTTACCTGAATAAACTGCAGAAGTGGCATAAACCGGAACATTATTGACATAGTAATATCGTAATAATGGCACAATGACGCGAGCCTCTTTTGGCTGGGCAAATAAGATAATGACATCAAAATCGTGGCGGCGTTGTTGTTCTAGAATATCTTTATTATTGCCTTCTTGAGTGAGTTTTTTATCGTTATCTAAATTAATCTGCAGCAAATGAGCGATTTCTTTATTAAAATCAGAATGTGCTGAATAGTAGAATGAATCTTGTACTCGACCGCCTAAGGTATGCCAGCGAGAAGAGAAAGAGGCGGTCAATCGCTTACCCCATGGACTTTCTGGTGCAATGATAATGGCATTAGAAAGACCAGTTTCTCGTGCTCGTTCTGCTACTTGTTGGGCTTCGTCTTCTGGTAATAATCCGAATTCATAGAAATTTTTTGGTAAAGAACCAAAAAAGATATCAGTATAATTTAATGCTAGTACTGGAGTGGAAAAACCTCCCGCTCTGCTCAATTGCTGAACATCGCTTTTAATTAGTGGGCCAACGACGAAATCAGCACCATCAGTCATAGCTTGTTGATAAAGTGTAGCCACATCTTTGCCTTGTGCCGTGTCATAGAAAGAAACATTTTGTTTGCCGACCTTTGCTAAATTAGCGTAATAGGCATTTAAAAAACCTTCTCTGACCAGTTGTCCAGATGCAGTGTAATCACCTTGTAAAGGCAGTAGAATAGCAATTTGTTGTGGCGGAAGCGCGGTCGCGAGCTGGTGAAGGGTGCCATCACTTGGTAATAGTTGATTAGCTGGGTGTGAAGGATTTCTTGTGCGCCAGCTTAGCAATTCTTGGGCTAATGCTGCAGTATGATTGCTATTTCGTTTGCTAATGATGGCAAGCTCGATCCAAGCTTGTTGGTCGACATCGCTAGTGGTATTTAGCATGGCAGATAATTTGGCTGTTGAATAATTTTGTAATTTCTCCCAAATGGTAGCAGTATTTCCTTCCCATAGAGCTGTTTTAGCAACCTGGGCAGTAGCAGTAGATGATTTTGAGGGGGAGGGTGTAAACGTTGAGAATGAGAGGGATGAAGAAGAACAACTGATGATGCTAAATAATGATAATGAGATAATGGAAGTTAGCAATACTATTTTCAACCTAAAGCTAATTAAGAAGTTGTCTGGGAGAACGTTTATCCAAGATAGAATACTTATTTTCATAAAGGCAATACTCTTATGCTAAGTGATAAATTAGGAACATTATACGTCGTTGCTACACCAATTGGGAATCTCCAGGATATCACTTTACGGGCATTGGAGATATTAAAACTAGTCGATAGTATTGCTGCCGAAGATACGCGACATACTAGAAAGTTATTAAAGCATTTTTCAATTGATAAACCCGTTGTGGCGTTACATGATTTTAATGAGAGGAAGCAACTGCAAATATTGATTGCACAGTTACAGCAAGGAAAATCGATTGCTCTCGTAAGCGATGCGGGGACGCCATTAATTAGTGATCCCGGATTTCCATTTGTTAGGGAAGCTAGAACATGCGGTATAAAAATCATACCTATTCCAGGCGCTTGTGCGGCAATTACTGCGTTAAGTGTTGCTGGATTACCGACAGATAAATTTGTATTTGAGGGTTTTTTACCTGCTAAGCAAGAAGCCCGTCAGCGACACTTACTGACATTGGTGAATGAAGTGCGCACGATAGTATTCTACGAAGCGCCGCATCGTTTACTTTCAACCTTGCAATCGATGATGGAAGTATTTGGTGGCGATAGAATGAGTAGTGTTGCTCGCGAATTAACAAAAATTTACGAATCCATTATAACGAATAATTTACAATCACTTTTCACTTATTACACTTCACACCAAGTGGAACAGCGTGGCGAAATTGTTATTTTAGTGGCGGGCGTGGATCCCGAGGTAAATACTCAGAATATTGTTTCATCTACTCATGTATTAGAAATTTTGTTATCAGAATTACCGCTCAAGCAAGCGGTTAAGTTAGCAAGTGAAATTACTGGTCAACGAAAGAATGTGTTATATGAAATGGCCCTCGCTAAGCGCTTGTAAAACAGATAAAAATTTTTAGTCCGTCAAATTCGAGTATAATCATCTTTTATGATAAATATGACACCAAAAAAAATATTATTCACTCAGGATATTGTTCACAATATTCGCGAGCTTTGTGCGCTTGTTTTTAACATTGCAACAGATGAGCAATTATGTAAGATTTTTTGCATTAGCCATGAGCAAATGGAAATGGTCATGAAACAATTAGTTAATCCAATTCCCGATTGGATCTTTGATCACCGATCATTAGCCGAGGAAATAAAAAATATTATTGCAAGAGAATTTATTTTTTTTCAATTACAAGAAAAGTGGGATGATCCGCATTATCAAGATGATTTAGAAAATTTTATTAATATTTTTTCTAGAGATATACAGCATAAAATTGAAGCGTATAAAAATCATCAATTACGCGAGGTGAGATAAAATGGCTTACAATCCAGACGCAATAAAATTAATGAATAAGATAGTTAGCTTAAGCTACTCAATGGACAATAAGTTTATTGAATTGACAGAAAAAGACAAGCAAACGATTGCGCAATTTTTAATGGATTTTATCCAGGGTAATGAAAATTTAAAGAATGCACCCGGATTAAATCAAACGCATTTAAGATTGTTTTTTTACGGTCGAAAATTATCCCAATCAAATGAACAAAAGGGAGAGAGTGATGTTGTGGAATGGTGTCGCAGGGTTGCTATTGCTCGTGATATGGCTACCTTAAAACGATTATTTGATGTATGCAATGAATTAGGCATTATCAAGCAACAACCGATGCTTGATCAAGCATATCAAAGAATTATTGCTGCGCAAGAATTAATTAAAGATGTTGAAAGCAAACAGCATATTGTGTTGCATATTGGTAGCAATGAACCTGGTTTACGTATGTATAGTAATGATGTTAATTATCCATACCCACCATCACAAGGATTATCTTCGCGCGAATGCTTTGAGCAAGTGATTGCATATTTTCAATCGACATTATCGTTTCGTCCTAAACAGGAATGAATTTTTTTGTAAATGTCTGCGTAGCTTTTTGCGATAATGTCCCATGAGAATTTTTTTGCTGCTTCTTGATTGTTTTTTCCCATGATTGAACGTAATGTTTTATTTGCTAACAAATTAGCAATAGTTTGAGCCCAATCATATTTATTTTCGCCATCCACTAATAGCGCTTGCAATCCCAATGATTGTAAATAGCGCACAATAGGAATATCACTTGCAATTAATGCTTTTCCCGCTGCCATTGCTTCAAGCTGAACGATTCCAAAGGGTTCTGTCCATTGCTTGCCTTGAGTAGCAAACAGCACTAATTTTGCTTGAGCAAATAAGATTTTTTTTGTTTCGTTTTTCACATACCCTGTAAAGATGATACTGCGGTTGGGGAGGTGAGACGGGCGATACTCAGTGATGACATTTAGTTGATAATTTTTAGCCTGCTGTTGCAATGATTGTTCACTTGACCCCGTTCCAGCAATGATTAATGAAATATCCATACCTTGTTTTACAAGATTTGCATACGCATCAATCAACACAGAAAAACCTTTTTCAGGTTCCAGCCGTCCTATCGCTAATAGGTAATTCGATTCTGGTAAATCAGCATATTTTATCCAATCATTCCTATCGACACCATTATGAATCAGGGTGCTTTTTGAGGAGACTGAGCAAAATTTTTCTGCAGCCTCAGCCATGATAGGAGAAAGATGAGTAATAAAACGTGCTTGATTTAATATTTTTTGACAGCGGCGACGAATATGAAATTGTCGCATGCGCTTAGAATGACTAGATAAAAGATCGCTATGACTCGTGACCACATAAGGAATATCAAGTTGTTGATCGATATGCATAGCCATATAGCCAGCTCGATACACTCCTTGAGCATGAATCAGATCAATTTTTTCTTTTTTACAAATTTCAATAAGTACTTTTGTTGCACTTTTAGACACGAAAAAACCAGGTTTTAGCAAGGGTCCAACATAGTGAGGAACTTGATTGGTAAGTAGATGAGGGTTGATTAACTGCTTAGACTTTTTCTTTTCAGGAGCAGTATAAATGATGCTATCAATACCGAAAGTTTTTAGAGCGAGTGGCAGAAAATGCAAAAATTCAGCTAAACCGCCTAGTTGTACATCCGTGTAGCGATGACATAAAAAAAGGACGCGTATCATGAATAATCCTATATATGCTAGAATAATCACCGAGTCAGTTAGACAATCGCCTGTTTATCAGGAGGAAAGTCCGGGCTCCGCAGGGTAAAGTGCCAGGTAACGCCTGGGAAGCATGAGCTTACGGAAAGTGTCACAGAAAATAAACCGCTATTTTATGGCCTGTTGATATTCTACTATGCTGGCTCCTTTCAGCTTTAGCAAAATATCAACAGGCCATACTAGTAAGGGTGAAAAGGTGCGGTAAGAGCGCACCGCGTAATTGGTAACAATTATGGCAGGATAAACCCCACTTGGAGCAAGACCAAATAAAAACTCGTTAGTGTGATCCGCACTGAGTTTGGGTAGGTCGCTTGAGGTGCTTGGTGACAGGCATCCTAGATGAATGATTGTCCACGACAGAACCCGGCTTATCGACTGACTCAATATTTTTTCTATATCACCTTGGGAAGGAAATTAAATTGACTTCTTAACCACAGCATAAATAACACTATTTGTGGGATTTAGTGGCACAAAGTGTATATTTGTGGAAAATTGTGGTATATTAACTCTTACCCACAAGGATTTCTTGACTGCTAAAGCGGTAGGGGGGTTAGGCCTTGTGGGCTTTCTCGAGGGGATAATGCGATGTTTCGCGGAATTAACGGGATTAACATCGATGCAAAGGGCCGAATGGTGATGCCGACCCGTTACCGCGAGCGTTTGCAATTGGATAGTAAGAGTACATTAATATTAACAATTGATACAGAAGAACGCTGTTTATTGCTTTATCCATTACCAGAGTGGGAGGAAATTGAAAGGAAACTGGCTGTTTTACCAAGCTTTAATCCTGCTGCAAGACGAATTCAACGCTTACTGATAGGACATGCAGCGGATATAGAAATGGATAATCAAGGACGAATGTTGCTACCACCTTTATTACGCGAATACGCAGGATTGAAAAAACGAGCGGTTTTGGTGGGGCAAGGAAAGAAATTTGAGTTATGGGATGAAGCTCATTGGGAAAAATGTCGTATTTGTTGGTTAGAAGAAGAATCTAGCTCAACTCATTCTGCATTACCAGATGAGGTAAAATCTATTTCGTTATAACTTGATGGAGCGTATACACCAACATGGCAGCCTGCCGTATGCACGAGACTTTTCACCAACATATTCCTGTCCTCTTAATGGAGGCAGTTGAGGGTCTAGTCATTTCTCCTGACGGTATTTATATCGATGCCACGTTTGGGCGCGGTAGTCATTCGCAAGCTATCTTAAATAAACTGAGTGAAAAAGGTCGATTAATTGCTTTTGATAAAGATCCTGATGCTGTTGATTATGCGCAACATCATATCGCTGATAAACGATTTACTATATTGCATCGTTCTTTTTCTCAATTAAAAAATTCCTTGTGTGAAATTCAAATTTCTGACAATATTCACGGCATTTTATTTGATTTAGGCGTATCGTCTCCGCAATTAGATACTCCTGAACGAGGCTTTAGTTTTGCTCGTACCGGATTGTTAGATATGCGGATGGATACCACTCAAGGAAAAACAGCCATGCAATGGTTAACAACTATAGAAGAAAAAGATTTGGCAAATATTCTTTGGGAATATGGAGAAGAACGATATTCGCGTCGCATCGCACATGCTATTGCTTTAGCTCGCAAAGAATCGCCTATCAAAACGACCACCGAATTAGCTAGCATTATTAAACGGGCTATTCCTAAAACTAAACAAACTCATGATAAGCATCCAGCAACGCGTAGTTTCCAAGCGATACGTATTTTCATTAATCAAGAATTAGTGGAATTACGAGATGCACTGATGCAAGCGCAGGAGGTGTTAAAAATTGGTGGACGTTTATCGGTGATTAGTTTTCATTCTCTTGAAGATAGAATTGTAAAGCAGTTTATTAAGCAGCATGAAAAAAAGCAGGATTTACCACGTGGATTACCCATTAAAAATCATATTTTCAACCCCAAGCTCAGAACGATTGGCAAACCTATTAAACCTAGTTTAGCAGAAATTACCTCTAATCCAAGAGCACGTAGCGCCATACTAAGAATAGCGGAGAAACTATCATGAACGCGGCAGCACGCTTAGTTCATCAACGAGCTTTAACTCGTCATCTGGTATTTACTCACTTATTTAGCCGACGGCAGCTGATCTTGTTAATTTTAGTGTTTGCTGTTTTGCTATCAGCTTTAGGCTTAATTTATGTGACACATACAACCCGTGTTTTGCACGCTAACTATCAACGCAATTTAGCGGAACAAACACAATTGCAGATTCAGCAAGGCCAATTATTATTGGAACGCAGCACATGGTTGGTGCAAGCGCGAATTCAACAAATTGCTGAGCAGCAATTAGGCATGGTCATACCTGATCATCAATCGGTAGTGATTATTCGTGAGTAAATGAGTGAACCTAATTTCGTTTATTTCGTGGCGATTTTATCTCGTCATAGCTATCATTATTATTGCTACTATTGGTTTAATGTGGCGAGTTTTCGATCTGACTATCCTTAATCAACATTTTCTCAGGCAGCAAGGCGACGAACGCATATTACGATTAGTAAAAACGCCCGCTTTTCGAGGTATGATAGTGGATCGAAATGGTTCACCGTTGGCGGTTAGTACGACTGTTTATTCAGTATGGATGAATCCGCAAGAGTTTACGCCTACTAAAAAAGATTTGATTAGTTTGCAAAATTTATTAAAGATACAGGCAAAATTAATTTCATCCTTATATCAACGCAATCAAGCAAAGAAACGGGAATTTGTTTATATTAAGCGATCACTTTCGCCTGATCTTGCTAAGCAAATAAAAGCTTTGCACATTCCTGGAATCTATTTGCAACAAGATTATCGACGCTATTATCCTGAAGGTGAGGTGGTTGCTCAAGTGGTGGGATTTACCAATATTGATGATCAAGGACAAGAAGGAATTGAGCTTGCTTACAATCTCTGGCTAAGTGGTAAATCAGGTAAAAAGTGGGTAATCAAAGATAGATTAGGGAGGATGATTTCCGAGATACAAACTATTCATGAACAAAAACCTGGAAATAATTTGGTACTAAGCGTGGATCGACGATTACAATATCTCGCGTACCGTGAATTGTTAAAAGGCATTCTTGAAAATCAGGCAAGTTCAGGCTCGGCGATTATCTTAGATGTTAAAACCGGTGAAATTTTAGCCATGGTGAATCAACCATCATTTAATCCGAATAGTCGTGACGTTTATAATCGAAATAGTTTTAGAAATCGAGCAGTAACAGATATTTTTGAGCCTGGCTCAACGATTAAAGCATTTAGTGTGGCAAGTGCTTTAGATAGTGGGCATTTTCATCCAGATACAGTGATTGATACCTATCCTGGGTGGCTACGTGTGGGTCGTAATGTAGTTATGGATGAACATAATAATGGACCGCTAACGGTGACACAAATTTTACAAAAATCGAGTAATGTTGGCGTTACAAAAATAGTGTTGAGTTTACCGCCTGATCATCTCTGGAGTGTATTACATCGTGTTGGGTTTGGTGAAATTACGGGGGTGGGGTTTCCAGGCGAGCAAGGAGGAGTATTGGTTAAACATCAACCATGGGGAGCATTTACTTTAGCAACTCTCTCCTGGGGCTATGGTATCTCTGTGACTACTTTGCAATTAGCTCGTGCTTATGCAGTCATTGCCAACGGTGGACTAAAATTGCCGGTTTCTCTTTTAAGAGTTGAACAGCCACCAGCTGGTGAACAAGTTATGGATAAAAAAATTGCAAAACAACTGGTGAGCTTGCTCGAATCGGTTGTTACAAAAGGTGGTACAGGAGAATTAGCTAGTGTTCCTGGTTATCGAGTAGCAGGTAAAACCGGAACAGCAAAATTAGTTGGTCAGCAAGGCTATCAAAAGCATAAATATGTATCTTCATTTGTTGGTATGGCTCCTGCCAGTCAGCCTCAATTAGTGGTAGCAGTGGTGATTCACGATCCACAAGGAAAAAATTATCATGGCGGGCAAGTTTCTGGTCCTGTATTTGAAAAAATTATGGAAGGAACATTGCGAATGCTAGATATTCCTCCGGATGCCTAATTGATCCATGACGCATCTTATATCGTCCACCCCTCGAGCTGTTCTTTTAATAGTCACGCAAACAATATCTCTATTAAAACAAATTGCTTATTTTATTTTCAAGTTTTTTTATTTTTATTCTTATATAATTGCATTCTATGCAACTTTCCCAATTACTTAAAAAACATTTGCCTGTCACATGCGATAGAGAGATTCCACGTCTAATATTAGATAGTCGGCAGATTCAGCCTGGCGATTTATTTTTGGCGAAGAACAGCACACAAACAGGTGCTCAGACCTATATTTTTGATGCCATTCAAAAAGGTGCAGTTGCTGTTTTACAAGAGACTGACAATCAAAATGAAGCGATAAGCTGGCAACAGCAAATTCCAATTATTCCTATCTATCAATTATCTCAGCAAATAGGTGAAATAGCTGCTCGGTTTTATGATTTTCCTGCAAAAAAATTGCGCATCATTGGTGTGACTGGGACAAATGGCAAAACCTCTTGCTCGCATTTCCTAGCACAATGTTTACAAGCCTTGCAGGTACCTTGTGGAATCATGGGAACATTAGGAAATGGTTTTTATGGTCAATTGCAAGAAACAGGATTAACCACGCCTGATGCGATTACGTTACAAGAAAATTTACGTCAATTTATCAACAAGGGAGCACGAGCTGTCGCCATGGAAGTATCATCACATGGTATTGATCAAGGTAGAATTAATGCTATTCCATTTGAGATAGGTCTGTTAACTAATGTGACCCAAGACCATTTAGATTACCATGGCGATATGGCAACTTATGCAGGAGTGAAGAGACGATTTCTGGCGGGATCGACAGTTAAACAAGCCATTATTAATGCAGATGATGTTTATGGTGCGGATTGGATTGATGAGTTAGTGCAACACAAATCAGTATTCTCATATAGTATTAGACCAAGCACCCAGTCTCGAGCTGTCCCGAGTGTAGTGACGAAATCGATTCAGCTATTACCTCATGGAATAGTAGCCTATATAGAGAGTCCATGGGGAGAAGGTGAATTGTGGCTACCATTGATTGGCCAATTTAATTTGAGTAATGCATTAGCTGTATTAACTGCTTTATGTGTATTAGGTATTTCATTTCAAGAAGCGATTGCTCAATTATCACAACTCAAACCTGTTGCAGGACGCATGCAAACAGTCGGTGGTTTAACGACGCCACTAGTAGTAGTGGATTATGCGCATACACCCGATGCATTAGAAAAAGCATTACAAGCTTTACGTGACCACACGAAAGGTAAATTAATCTGTGTATTTGGGTGCGGAGGAGATAGGGATAAAAGCAAGCGGCCATTAATGGCACGGATTGCCGAACAGTTAGCGGACCAACTATGGATAACTAATGATAATCCGCGGCATGAACAACCGGAGGCAATTGCTAAACAAATATTGCAAGGATTGACTGTACCTGAAAAGGTGAATGTAGAGCTTGATCGTTCTAAAGCTATTCAAAACAGTATACAATTAGCCAAAGTGGGGGATTGCGTATTAATTGCGGGGAAAGGAGCGGAATGTTATCAACAAATTGGTAACAATAAGCTTCCTTTTGATGATGTCGTCAAAGTAAAAGAATGTTTGGAGAGGCTGAATGTTATTGTGGTTAAGTGAATGGTTGGCCAATTATTTTCATGTGTTTCACGTTTTTCAATATCTCACCTTGCGAGCAATTTTGAGTACATTAACGGCATTAGTGATGTCGCTTACTTTAGGTCCAATGATTATTCGCAAATTGAGTTTATATCGCATTGGCCAGATTATTCGAGATGATGGTCCCCAATCCCATTTGAGCAAGGCAGGTACGCCTACCATGGGCGGGACGCTCATTCTTATCGCTATATTAGTGAGTACGTTATTGTGGAGCGATCTGTCTAATCAATATGTTTGGGTAGTGTTATTAGTCACTTTAGGGTTTGGTGCGATTGGCTATTGGGATGATTATCGAAAACTCATTTTGAAACATAGTCGTGGATTATCGGCTAGACGTAAATATTTATTACAATCCATCATTGGATTATCTGCAGCTTGTTATCTTTATTTTTCTTCTACCTTATGGGTTGAAACCCAATTGATTTTTCCATTTTTTAAAAACCTATCATTGAATTTAGGTGCGTTTTATATTTTGTTAACGTATTTTGTTATTGTTGGATCAAGCAATGCAGTGAATTTAACAGATGGTTTAGATGGTCTTGCTATTATGCCTGCTGTCATGATTAGTGCTGCTTTAGGTATATTTGCTTATGCGACAGGTAACTTCCATCATGCTAGTTATTTGGTTATCCCCTATGTTCCTGGTGTTGGCGAATTAGTTATATTTTGTGGCGCATTGGCAGGTGCTGGTTTAGGATTTCTTTGGTTTAATACGTATCCTGCCCAAGTTTTTATGGGTGATGTAGGTGCATTGGCATTGGGCGCGGCCTTAGGTACGATTGCAGTGATTGTACGTCAAGAAATTATTTTCTTTTTTATGAGCGGTATATTTGTTTTAGAAACAGTCTCTGTCATTTTACAAGTCGCTTCATTCAAGTTGACGGGAAAACGTATTTTTAGAATGGCGCCTATTCATCATCATTTTGAATTAAAAGGATGGCCAGAACCACGTGTCATCGTACGGTTTTGGATTATCACTTTTGTGCTAGTGTTGTGTGCATTAGCAACACTGAAACTTCGGTAAGCGTTTTATGTCTGATTTACATGTTATCGTTGGTTTAGGTGCAACTGGTTTATCTTGTGCGCGTTATCTTAACAAACAAAATATCCCCATTGCTGTCACAGACACGCGCACTCATCCGCCTCAGCTTGATGCAGTACAACAATTTTGTCCGAACATTACGCTAGCATTAGGAGGATTGGATGCTGCATTACTGAATCAAGCAGCTTGTATCGTGCTTAGCCCGGGAATCGCATTACATGAACCTAAGATAGCAGAGCAACTGAAGCGTGGGACACCTGTTATTGGTGATATTGAATTATTTGCTCGAGCGGTGAATGTACCCGTGATAGCGATTACGGGAACCAATGCAAAAAGCACGGTAACGACATTAGTAGGAAAAATGGCAAGCGCTGCAGGTTTTGGTACTCAAGTGGGTGGCAATTTAGGACTACCAGCACTCGATTTGTTGGATGCAAAAACAGATTTATATGTACTTGAGCTCTCCAGTTTTCAATTGGAAACTACCTTTTCGCTTAAACCCATGGTTTCAACAGTATTGAATGTTACGCCTGATCACATGGATAGATATATAAGCTTGATGGAATATCAGCAAGCGAAGCAGCGTATTTACCAACATTGTCAAATTGCTATATGTAACTATGACGATTCTTTAACAGAACACGCGCATGCTCGAAAATTTTATTTTACGATGCATGCTCCTAAAAAAAATCAATTTGGTTTGCTTATCGAAAACGGTGATACTTATTTGGCTTATGAAGACCATCGTTTATTAACAACGGCTGAATTACCTGTTAAAGGCAAGCATTCGTACATGAATGCACTAGCCTCATTAGCTATCGGTTATGGTTTTGGATTACCATTCGAGCCAATGTTATCAGTGTTGCGTGAATTCACTGGATTGCCACATCGATGTCAATTTGTTCGCGAATTAGATGGCGTGTCTTGGGTCAACGATTCCAAGGGGACGAATGTCGGCGCAACGTTGGCGGCGATTGAAGGGTTGGGTAGCGACATATCAGGCAAGCTAATATTAATTGCTGGTGGTGTCGGTAAGAAAGCGGATTTTAGTCCACTTGCTCATGCAATAGAAAAGCATGTTCGACATGTTGTGTTGATTGGTGAAGCAGCAAACGAATTAGCTAAAATAATTGGTACTCGCGCTTCGGTGTCTTTTGCTAACAGTATGGAAGAGGCAGTCGAACAAGCGCGTCAACATGCACATTCGCATGATAATGTTTTACTCTCACCAGCTTGCGCAAGCTTTGATATGTTTCGACATTTTGAGCATCGCGGTGAAGTGTTTATGGAATTAGTGAACGGATTAGCGTAAATCGGAAAGGCTGAAATATTCGACTTAGGTATGATATGGTATAAACCTAAAGAGAAATTATCTCATGCGCTCTCATACTGTTACTCGACACATGGATTCACCTCCTGCTTTATATGATAAGTGGTTGGTTTTTTCAGTCATAGCCATTGTTTTATTTGGCTTGTTAATGATGACATCTGCTTCAATCGTGGTGTCCGATAAGCTTTTGCACCAACCTTTTTATTTTCTCTTTAAACAACTTATTTTTTTAACTTTAGGAATTTTATTAGGTAGTTTTGTTTTGCAGATGGAGATTCTGTATTGGGAAAAATGGGGAGGGTATCTGTTACTGGCAGCATTACTGTTGTTGGCACTCGTCTTGATTCCTGGTATAGGTCATCGTGTAAATGGTAGTGCTCGTTGGCTTGGTTATGGGCCACTGACTTTTCAAATTTCTGAGTTAGCAAAATTCGCTATTGTAGTATACATGGCGGGATATTTAGTGAGGCGTTACACTGAAATTCGATTTCATTTAACGGGTTTTTTAAAACCTTTATTTGTATTAGCAACAATGGCAGCGCTATTACTTCGCGAACCTGATTTTGGCGCCACGGTGGTGGTTTCAGTGACAACATTTGGCATGTTATTTATGGCAGGAATGCGAATAAGGCATTTTATTATGCTGTTTTCAATGGCGCTGACTTCGTTAGCGCTGATCGCTATTTCTGCTCCTTATCGATTGGTTCGACTTACTAGTTTTTTAGATCCCTGGGCGAAGCCATTTGATTCAGGATACCAACTTATTCAGTCGCTTATTGCATTTGGACGGGGCGGATGGTGGGGAGTGGGTTTAGGAAAAAGTATTCAAAAAATGTTTTATTTACCGGAAGCACATACTGATTTTCTTTTTGCTGTGATTGCTGAAGAGCTTGGTTTGATGGGTATTATTGCAGTGATTACTTTATTTCTGATTCTCGTTATTCGAGTGTTATTACTGGGAAAGCGCTCGCAGCAATTAGGTAATCATTTCGCCGGCTATCTGGCTTATGGTTTTGGATTATGGATAGCCATTCAGTTTATTGTTAGCATCGGTGTAAATTCGGGGTTATTACCAACTAAAGGCTTAACCTTGCCGTTAATGAGTTACGGCGGAAGTAGTATATTGGTGAATTGTATTGTCATCGCTGTTTTATTACGCATTGATTACGAAAATCGTTTAACTGCAATGGGAATTCGATGAGTCATAAAATCAATCAATCCTTTCAGCGGGTTCTTATTATGGCGGGCGGGACGGGAGGGCACGTATTCCCAGGATTGGCACTTGCTCATTATTTACGTACCAAAGAAATTGAGATTCATTGGTTAGGCACCCAACAAGGTGTGGAATCGCAATTGGTTCCGGAAGCGGGCATCACGCTACATTGTATTTCTATTGGCGGGTTACGTGGAAAAGGTATGATGACGCTATTGCAGGCACCTTTTAAACTATTGATCGCACTATTTCAATCGTGTCGTATTCTTTATCAAGTGAAGCCTGATGTGGTAATTGGGTTTGGTGGATTTGCTAGCGGACCTGGCGGATTAGCCACATGGCTAATGCGTTATCCTTTAGTGATTCATGAACAAAATGCAAAAGTAGGGTTTACAAACAAAGTGTTAGCGTTTTTTTCTAAGAAAATACTAGAAGGTTTTCCTGCCGCATTTAAAAGTAGATCAAAGGTGGTAGTCATTGGTAATCCGGTTCGACAGGAAATTGAAAATTTATATCCGCCGATCGAGCGAATGAGTGCGCGTCAGTCACCCTGTCATCTTTTAGTGCTAGGAGGTAGTTTAGGAGCGCAAGCGATTAATGAGATTCTGCCTAAAGCATTGCTTCATTTATCTTTCACTGAACGACCTGAAATTTTACATCAAACGGGCAAAAAACATTTTGATGTGACTAAGCAAGCTTATCAAACAAGAGATTTACCAGTTAATTTGGTGCCTTTTATTGGTGATATGGCAGCAGCCTATCAATGGGCAGATATAGTATTGTGTCGTGCGGGAGCATTAACCGTAGCTGAATTATGCACAGTAGGATTAGGAGCAATTTTTGTGCCATATCCTCATGCAGTTGATGATCATCAAACAGCGAATGCACAGTACATGGTGAATCATCAAGCCGCAGTATGTATTCAACAATCAGATTTATCAGAAAAAGGCCTAGCAGAAATTATTAGCAATCTGGCGAGTTCGCCAGCAAAGCGCTTAAGAATGGCACAGGCAGCTTATCAGCTGCGTTTTGTAGATGTTTCAGAGAAAATTTTTGCTATACTCTGCGCTTTGGCTAATGAGCATTAGATATCGTTTACTTGAGGGGGATTTGCATTGAGCTGGATGTTTGAAATGGGACATATTAAGCATATTCACTTCGTGGGTATTGGTGGTGTGGGTATGGCGGGAATAGCAGAAGTGTTATTGCGACAAGGTTATACGGTTTCGGGCTCGGATTTGGTAGAGAATGCGCTGACCCAATGGTTACGGGTAATGGGCGCAGTGATTTATCGGGGCCATGATGCTAGCCATATTAAAAATGCTGATGTATTGGTTCGTTCTTCTGCAGTGGATTGGACTAACCCTGAATTTGAAGCCGCCCGTAAGGCGCATATTCCTATTGTGCCACGCGCTGAAATGTTAGGTGAGTTAATGCGATTTCGCTATGGAATAGCGATAGCAGGTACGCATGGTAAAACGACGACAACTAGCTTAACGACTAGTATTTTAGCGGAAGCCGGTTTGGATCCAACATTTGTTATTGGTGGTCAGCTGAATAGTATTGGTAGCAATGCTCGTTTAGGTCGTGGACATTATCTAGTTGCAGAAGCAGATGAAAGTGATGCTTCTTTTTTATATTTAAAGCCAGTTATTTCTATTCTGACGAATATTGATCACGATCATATGGAAACCTATCAAGGTGATTTTAATCGATTGAAAGCCACCTTTATTGACTTTTTACATCGCTTACCTTTCTATGGATTAGCTGTTCTTTGTATGGATGATCCAATTGTTAGAGAAATTTTGCCGCAGGTTGCTCGCCCTATTGTGACATATGGATTGACTGCTGATGCGGATTTTAAAACATTAACCTATAAACAATCAGGCATGCAGACTGAGTTTACGGTTGAGCGCCCGAAAGGATTACCGCCACTTCCTGTGACATTGAATTTACCAGGTCGACATAATGTATTGAATGCGCTTGCAGCCATTGCGGTTGCATCAGAATTAAAAGTACCCGATAACGCAATTATGACTGCTTTACAACATTTTGCTGGTATAGGTAGACGTTTCCAAATTTATGGTGATTTTCCTTTAGAGAATGGTGGTCATATCACCTTAGTAGATGACTATGGTCATCATCCGCGAGAAATTGCTGCTACTTTACAAGCTGCACGTGAAAGCTGGCCTGATCGACGCCTGGTAATGGTATATCAGCCACATCGTTATACGCGCACGCGCGATTTATTTGGTGACTTCTGTCACGTGCTCTCATTGCCTGATAAATTAATGTTATTGGAGGTTTATGCCGCTGGTGAAGCGTATATTCAAGGTGCAGATGGCATCACGCTTGCTAATGAAATTAAAAAACGCGGACAGATTGAACCCATTTTTGTAGAACGTCATGATTTGCTACCTCAATTATTTGAGCGAGAATTAAAGCATGGCGATATCTTGCTATTGCAAGGAGCAGGCAATATTGGGGCAATTGCTGCACGATTAGCTGCAACCAAGTTAAAAGAAGCAGTCAACACAAAATGAGCTCTCTTTTATTACCTCCTATTATTCAAACTTTGCGTGGTCGGCTTTTAGAAGAAGAATCACTTAGTCACTATACTTCGTGGCGAACGGGAGGCGTTGCGGATTATGTTTACCTTCCTAGTGATCTTCAAGATCTTTCTAATTTTTTACGGCATCTCCCTGAAAAAATTCCATTATTTTGGCTTGGATTAGGAAGTAATACACTTATCCGCGATGGTGGTGTGGAAGGAGTCGTGATTGTTACACAAGGCGGTCTTAAGCAACTTACCCAAATTAACTCAAATGAGATTCGAGCAGAAGCTGGTGTCGCTTCTGCTCAATTAGCGCGTTACAGTGCGCGCCTGGGTTGCGCGGGTTTAGAATTCATGGCGGGTATCCCAGGAACAATTGGAGGAGCATTAGCCATGAATGCAGGATGTTTTGGAGGTGAAACTTGGAATGTTGTTCATGCAGTGGAAATGATTGATCGAGGCGGCAACATGACAAAGCGATCGAAAGCAGAATTTGAAATTGCTTACCGTCATGTAAAATGGACAAGCAAGGAATGGTTTGTTGCTGGCTATTTTTCTGTGATGCCGGGAGAAAAAGAAAAATCACTCAATGAAATCCGTGAATTGTTAGAAAGACGTCATCAAACTCAGCCAACGGGAACAGCCAATTGTGGTTCGGTTTTTCGTAATCCAAGTGGCGATTATGCCGGCCGCTTAATTGAAGCATGTGGTTTAAAAGGGAAGAAATGTGGTGGTGCACAAGTGTCAGAAAAGCATGCCAATTTCATTCTCAATGAGCAACAAGCGACCTCTGCGGATATTGAAGAATTGATTCTTGATGTAGGCGCTGTTGTTGCAGAGAAAACCGGTGTACGATTAATTCCTGAGGTGTGCATTGTCGGACGGCAGAAGAGGTGAATGAAAAGGAAAAGTGTACTTCCCAATTTTCAAAATATCACCCAATTTTGTAAAGTAATCTTATTGGGCATGATGGTTCTTGGTGTGATTTTTTCCCTGAATGAGTTTAAGTTATCTCGTTTTTTTCCTATTAAAGTAGTGCGTATCTACGGTATTCATCATCTTGATCATCAAGACATTCAGAATGTTTTGCTCCCTTTGGTCGAGCAAGGTTTTTTTGCTATTAATGTTGAGAATATTCGCGATCGACTAACCCAATTACCTTGGGTAGCGAATTCTTTTGTTCGGCGATCTTGGCCAGATCAGCTTGAAATTTTCATTAAAGAAAAAACCGTACTTGGATTATGGAACGATCGTAATTTATTGAGTGATGCTGGAGAGTTGTTTTTTCCCGATCAAGAAACTTACCCTGATTTTCTACCACGATTAATCGGACCAGACGGCATGCAGATGGAAATGATTCATTATTTTAAGGCTATTGACCAGCTATTAAAACCGATACATGTTAAAATTGCATCGTTAGAATTGACATCGGCTTCAGCTTGGAAAGTAATATTAACAAACGGAATAATTTTATATATAGGGCATAAAGATGTCTTGACTCGCCTCAGTCATTTTGTGAAAGTGTACCCTAAAATTATCGGTGATCACGCAATAGATGTAGAATATATTGATTTGCGTTATTCTAATGGAGTAGCTGTCAGGTGGAAACCGGGTGACTTAACCAGAATGGCTGGGAAGAACAAATATGGCAAAGAAGCCAAATAAAGATTTGTTAGTGGGTATCGATATCGGAACTTCTAAGGTAGTCACGCTTGTAGGTGAAGTGGCAAGTGACGGTAGTCTAAGTGTGATTGGTTTTGGTACTCATCCCTCGCAAGGCTTAAAAAGAGGCGTAGTAGTCAATATTGAATCTACTGTTCAATCTATTCAACGTTCAGTTGAGGATGCTGAACATATGGCAGGTTGTGAGATTTATTCTGCTTTTACAGGCATTGCTGGTAGCCATATTCGTAGTATTAATTCCCATGGAATTGTTGCTATTCGCGATCGTGAAATCTCTCAAAGTGATGTTGATCGTGTTCTGGATGCTGCTAAAGCAATTGCTATTCCCGCGGATCAAAAAATTCTGCATGTTCTTCCACAAGAATTTATTATCGATAGCCAAGACTCCATTCGTGAACCGATTGGAATGTCAGGCGTGCGTTTAGAAGCAAAAGTGCATATTGTGACAGGAGCAGTGGGTGCAGCGCAGAATATTGTGAAATGTATGAAGCGTTGTGGATTGGCAACGACGGATATTGTGCTAGAGCAATTTGCCTCGAGCCAATCGATCTTAACGGATGATGAAAAAGAATTGGGTGTGTGTATGGTAGACATCGGTGGGGGAACCAGCGATGTTGCTGTCTTTACGGATGGCGCGATTCGTCATACGGCCGTGATCCCTATTGCCGGCGATCAAGTGACGAATGATATTGCCATTGCTTTGCGCACACCAACACGTAATGCAGAAGAAATTAAAATTAAATATGGTTGTGCATTACAAGATTTAGTAGATGTTAATCAGATGATTGATATTCCTAATATTGGCGATAAAGTAGGTAGACGGTTGCCAGGTAGGGCTTTGTCTGAAGTGGTTGAAGCACGTTATGAAGAATTATTTACATTGGTATTAAATGAATTAAGACGTAGTGGATTAGAGCATCGAATCGCTGCCGGTATTGTATTAACTGGGGGTGCCTCTAAAATTGCAGGTGCGCAAGAATTAGGGGAGCGTATTTTCAAAATGCCGGTACGAATTGGAAAGCCATATAATATGACTGGTCTTGCCGATATTATTCATAATCCAATTTATGCAACTAGTGTTGGCTTGTTAATGTATGGTTTACGTCAACGGCAAAATCAGCGTGATATAGCAATTGGTCAACCTAGTATTAAAAGTTTGTGGTCCAGGATGAAGAATTGGTTTCAGGGTAACTTTTAGTGGAGTGATACTATGTTCGAATTATTGGATACTTGCCAACAAAATGCGGTGATAAAAGTGGTTGGTATTGGTGGTGGCGGCGGTAATGCAGTTGAGCATATGATGGCAGGCCATATCGAAGGAGTAGAATTTATTTGTGCTAATACAGATGCTCAAGCTTTAAAAAACTCTTCAGCAAATACGATTATCCAGTTAGGTGAAAATATTACTCGTGGTTTAGGAGCCGGTGCAAACCCTGAAGTGGGACGGCGCGCAGCAGAAGAAGATCGAGAAAAAATTAGAGCAGCCTTAAGTGGTGCAGATATGGTATTTATTGCTGCTGGGATGGGTGGCGGAACGGGTACTGGAGCAGCGCCAGTATTTGCTCAAACAGCAAAGGAATTAGGTATTCTTACGGTTGCTGTGACAACTAAACCGTTTTCATTTGAAGGCAAAATGCGATTACAAACAGCAGATCAAGGTATTGGGAATTTATCTCAATATGTGGATTCGCTCATTACGATTCCGAATAATAAATTACTAACCGTGCTTGGAAAAAATGTCACTCTCATTAATGCATTTAAAGCCGCTAATGATGTGTTACGTGGTGCAGTACAAGGTATTGCTGAATTGATTACTAGGCCGGGATTGATCAATGTCGATTTTGCAGATGTTCGTACGGTAATGTCTGAAATGGGAATGGCCATGATGGGAACAGGCGTTAGTTCAGGAGAAAATCGGGCTCGATTAGCCGCAGAAGCTGCAATTGCTAGCCCTTTATTAGAAGATGTAGATTTAACAGGGGCAAAAGGCGTGCTAGTGAATATTACAGCCGGATTAGATTTATCTATAGGTGAATTTGAAGAAGTCGGCGAAGTGATCAAAGGTATTACCTCAGATAGCGCAACTGTTGTAGTTGGAACTGTCATCGATCCTGAATTACGTGATGAAGTTCGAGTGACGGTGATTGTGACAGGATTAGGTAGAAAGCAAGTTGTTGCTACCCTTAAGCCTCATATTCCAGATCATATCAAACCACCTGAAACAGATTATACCCAACTAGATAAGCCAGCTATTTTGCGTCGACAAAATACACTTTCTGGCACGAGCAACAATATCCCTAACTTTCAACCTAGCAAAAGTTTGGATAATAATACTCATGATATTGATTATTTAGATATCCCAGCTTTTTTACGTCGAAAAGAAGAGGAAGTTTAAAAATACTTGGAAAAGCCAGAAAGCAAATGTTCGAGTTTAAATGAGAAATCACGTAACTCCCCAGATGTCATCCTGAGGAGCGCTTTTTGCGACGAAGGATCTCGATTTATTTAAAAAAACGAGATCCTTCGCACTAAAAAACAGTGCTCAGGATGACAATCACGTATTTTGTTACAAAACTAACCCTAGTTTATCCACAACCTAGGGAGTTACGAAATCACACCATACTGTAAAAAATAGGAGCAACCAGCAAGCTAAGTTGTATGGTCATAAAATAATAGTGGATATGAAATAATAAAGATGCTACAAAACCACTCAGTGGGTATTCTACAGGGATTGTTGCTCGTCGGCGGGGAATCGCTAGGGCTAATTTTCTTTCCTAAAAACAGCATATTATGATAAAATTTCAATTATGAGTAATTCAAAACAAAGGATGATTAAGCAGCGGACGCTGAAAAACGTCATTAAAGCGACAGGTATAACATTGCATGGGGGTGAGCGAGCAGAAATTATGCTACGCCCTGCACCTATCAATACTGGCATTTTATTTCGACGTGTCGACCTCAGCCCTATCGTTGAGATTCCTGCTCGTGCGGAGTGTGTGGGTGATACGACTCTTTCCACTACCTTGGCAAAAGGTAAAGTTAGGGTGGCAACCGTTGAACATCTCCTATCAGCATTTGCAGGGTTGGGTATTGATAATGCTTTTGTGGATGTAACAGCCTCTGAAATTCCAATCATGGATGGTAGCGCAGGGCCCTTCGTATTTCTTATCCAATCAGCAGGTATCGAAGAACAAAGCGCACCTAAACGTTTTATTCGTATCAAGCGAAAACTTAAAATTATGGATGGGGATAAATGGGCTTGTTTTGAACCATTCAATGGTTTTAAAGTAACTTTTACCATCGATTTCGATCATCCTTTATTTAAATCAAAGAACAAAACTGCTACTTTAGATTTTTCCAGTCTTTCTTATGTAAAAGAAGTTAGTCGAGCTCGTACTTTTGGATTTATGGCTGATTTTGAAAAATTACAAACATTAAATTTAGCTCGAGGCGCAAGCTTAGATAATGCAATTGCTATCGATGATTTTCGTGTTTTAAATGAAGATGGTTTGCGTTATGAAAATGAATTTGTTAAACACAAAATTCTTGATGCGGTGGGCGATTTATATTTATTAGGTTCTAGTCTTATCGGTTCCTTTACAGGTTTCAAATCAGGTCATGCGCTTAATAATAAACTTCTGCGACAGTTATTACTCAATGACGATGTGTGGGAGTATGTCACCTTTGAAGATAGCAAAACCGCTCCTATTTCCTATGTGCGACCTATTTTATTAGAAGTATAATCGCCGCTTACTTTTTATAATGTTGAGCAATTTTCTCCATGATATTTCGCAGTGTAAGATCTTCTATCGTTTGAGCGGTATTTTTAATTGTTTCTGCTGTTTCTCTGGATAATAAAAGCGGTGGTTGGTTGATTTCAATTAAATAACGTTTGGAATAGGACGAATTTAATGGTCGAACTTTATAATGAATATCTTGTATATGTTTTAATGTGGGATCGTGTTTGAATTGAGTAATAAGATTAGCTGTTTGAAAGCGGAGCTGAGTGGCGATGGCAGCGTTCTCTACGAGCATGATTAGTCGATTATTTTCATCATTAACAATTTGACAATATTTTTTTAAATTCGGATCTAAATAAGTAAATATTTTTTGTGTTAATAATTCGATTTTTTTTATTCTCTCATACAGTGATTTTAATCCTTGATGATCAGTTTTGAGATAGCCATTTATTTTTTTTATTTTTGGATTTTTCATTAAGATGAAGGGCGTGAGGGTAATGTTTCTGCTTGCATTTCGGTTTCATTGTCACAGGATTTTTTAGAAGTTTGGGAAGCAAATATTGTGTTTAAGTAGGGATAAGATAATTCAATATTGAAGGATGTTTCTGGTAATGGAAGTTGACCAAGATGAATTAAAAAATCATCTGTTGTTTGTAAATCGCTGATAGGGAGATAATCAAAATAATTAGCATTTGATTGCACAGGAACGGTATTGCTTGCACAACAATCGGCATCATTAGCTTTTGATTGCACAGGAGTTGAGTTGCTTGCACGATAATCACCTTCAAAAAGGCTTTGCAAATATTTTTTACTTATATCAGATATCACCACTGCTGCGGTGCTTTTAGGTGTTGTAGTGACGTTGCTGTATTCAGTCTTGACGATAGTTTTGGGTGTTGTCGTGACCTTACTGGGTTCAATGGTGACGATTGTTTCTGAATAATTGCCTGTTTGTATGGGGGTTTCCATGATGGGTACGGTATCGAAAGGCTGAAAACGCCACGTTAGCCATGCAGATCTTGGCATAACTAATCCATGCTCCTTGGCAAATTCTAATGGGAAGCCACTGAGTTGAGCGGGTGCCCCAGATGAGATGACTACTATTTCTTCTTCTGAGGATGGATGACTGGGGTGGCGATTATTCATAGCAATTCCTTTTAAAGAGGTAACTAGTTTTTATTTAACTAAATCTATCGTGTTTTTAGTTGGAGATCAAATTTTCGGTATAGTTGGCTAGCTTTTTTACAGTTAAGATTGACGAAAAACAGAGGACCAGGTAATGTCTTCCCTTTTCAGGTATAAAACTTAAAGAGAACCTGTTTTGGTTGGGAGTGATTGATTCTTATGCTGAATCGTATTTTCACAAATGTATTAGGTAGTCGCAATCAACGCGTATTACGCCGTCTATGGAAAAGTGTCGAACTAACTAATGCACTTGAGCCACCAATATCACTGTTAAGCGATGCTGAATTACACGCTAAAACTAGCGAATTTCGTCAGCGGCTTCAAACAAAAACGAGTCTTGATGATTTATTACCTGAAGTGTTTGCCGTTGCTAGAGAAGCAGCAAAACGAACCCTGAACATGCGCCACTTTGATGTACAGCTGATTGGCGGGATGGTATTGCATGGCGGAAATATTGCTGAAATGCGAACAGGTGAAGGTAAAACATTAGTAGCCACACTGGCGGCCTACTTAAATGCTTTACCAGGAAAAGGGGTACACATCGTTACAGTGAATGATTATCTCGCTAAACGAGATGCGGAATGGATGCGTCCTTTGTATGAGTTTTTAGGCTTAAGCATAGGAGTAAACCTTCATGGTATGAGTGCTCAAGAAAAACAACAAGCTTATGCGGCAGATATCACTTATGGTACCAATAATGAATTTGGATTTGATTATTTACGCGACAACATGGTTTTCCACTTAAATGAAAAAGTTCAACGGGGACTCAATTATGCAATTGTAGATGAAGTCGATTCTATTTTAATTGATGAAGCACGTACCCCACTCATTATTTCTGGAGCAGCAGAAGATAGTGTTGATTTGTATGTTGTCATAAACAATATTATTCCTAAACTAAAAAAACAAGAAGTCAAAGATGGTCCGGGAGATTATAGTTTAGATGAAAAATCCAAGCAGGCTTTTCTTACGGAAGAAGGCCATCAACATGTTGAAGAATTATTGGCAAGTACTAATTTATTGAAAGCGGGTGAAAGTCTTTATGACGCACATAATATTTTGCTTATGCATCACATCTATGCAGGGCTAAGAGCACATACTCTATTCAACCGAGATATCGATTATATTGTGCAACAGGATGAAGTGGTGATTGTTGATGAGCATACTGGTCGAACGATGCCAGGAAGACGCTGGTCAGATGGTTTACATCAAGCGATTGAGGCAAAAGAGCAAGTAAAAATTAATCAAGAAAATCAAACGCTAGCCTCGATTACCTTTCAAAATTATTTCCGTCTCTATAACAAATTAGCTGGAATGACGGGTACAGCAGATACTGAGGCCTACGAATTTCAGCAAATTTATGGTTTAGAGGTTAATGTTATTCCAACACATAAACCAATGGTGAGAAATGATTTCCCGGATTTGGTTTATATGTCTGCAGAGGAAAAATTTGCAGCGATTGTCGCAGATATCAAAGTGACTCACAACCATCAACAACCTATTTTAGTGGGAACAACATCGATAGAAACATCAGAATATTTATCCAATTTATTGAAGCATGAAACCATTCCACATCAGGTATTAAATGCAAAATTTCATGAGAAGGAAGCACAAATTGTTTCAGAAGCAGGACGACCAGGGGCAGTGACAATTGCTACTAATATGGCGGGTCGTGGAACGGATATTGTACTTGGCGGTAATCTAGAAGCTGAGCTGAAAGCATTGAATCAACCTAGCGCCGAAGAGATTGTACAACGTAAGAAAAATTGGCATGAGCGACATGAGCAGGTAGTAAAATCTGGCGGTTTATATGTGTTAGGAACAGAGCGACATGAATCTCGTCGTATCGATAATCAATTGCGAGGACGTTCTGGACGTCAAGGCGATCCTGGTAAATCACGGTTTTATCTTTCATTGCAAGATAATTTATTACGTATTTTTGGTGGCGAGCGCTTGAATGCGATTATGCAGCGCATTGGTATGGATAAAGGGGTGGCATTAGAGTCTCGCATGCTCTCAAGAAGCATTGAAAATGCTCAGCGTAAAGTTGAAGCTTATAATTTCGATATGCGTAAGCAATTACTGGAATATGATGATGTTGCTAATGAGCAACGTAAGGTAATTTATCATCAGCGAGATAGTTTATTAGCAGCAGAACATATTACAGATACTATCGTAGATATGAGTGAATCAGTGATTGATCAAGTTGTTAATATGCATATGCCAGTTCATAGCATGGAAGAAGAGTGGGATATTCCTCAGCTCGAAAAATCATTGGCCAATGATTTTAATTTGCACTTACCCATACAAGCATGGCTGGATCAAGACAAGATGATGCAGGCCGAGATTATTAAAGAGCGAATTCAAGCTGCATTTAAAGAAGCCTATCAAGCAAAAGAAACACAAATTGGCTCAACTATCATGCGACAATTTGAGAAAGCTGTTACTTTGCAAACATTAGATATTGCTTGGCGTGAGCATTTAGCCGCAATGGATTATTTACGCCAGGGTATTCATTTGCGCGGGTATGCTCAAAAAAATCCAAAGCAAGAATACAAGCGTGAATCATTCGAATTATTTGCTCAATTACTAGATAAAATTTATTACGATGTTATTTCTTCATTGAGTAAATTTGAAGTAAAAGTAGAACAAGATATTGCACAGATAGAAGCAAAGCGTCGGCAAGCATTGAATCAACAGCAAATTGAATATCAACATACTGCTGTCGATACCTTTCATCATCCCAAGGAACCTGTTGAAGCACTATCTCAATCTGTCGTTTCCCCACCTCTACCATTTATTCGCGGTGTTCCCAAAGTGGGTCGTAATAGTCCCTGTACCTGTGGATCAGGGAAAAAATATAAGCATTGTCACGGTAGATTAGAATAAAAAATGGAAGCTCAGCTCATTAAAGTTGCTGTAGGCATCATTCAACATGAAAATACAATACTGGTTGCCCAACGGCCACACGATAAGCCATATAGCGGTTATTGGGAATTTCCAGGTGGAAAAATCGAACCATATGAAACGAGTGAAGCAGCATTAAAACGTGAATTGCATGAAGAATTAGGAATTGAAGTCATCAGCACAAAATTTTGGTTTCAACATCCGCATTTTTATCCTGATAAAGCAGTATTACTCGACATATGGCGTATGATTTCATTTAATGGGGAGCTGTATGGTAGAGAAAATCAAATACTTCGTTGGGTGACTTATCCGGAATTATTGTCTCTTCGCTTGTTAGAAGGAAATAAGGGTATTCTGAAGCACTTTGAGCAAGACGCTAACGCGATTGCGAATAATATTCGATTGTTTTATTGATTCCTGCTTCCATAGAAACTAGTGGAAGCCAATTCAGTTCTGTTTTGATTTTATGGCTATCGATGGCATAGCGAAAATCATGTCCTGGTCTATCAGTCACATAATTTAGGAGAGCTTGATAAGCAATTTTATTTGGTACATGTTTCTCCATTTGTTCACAAATATATTGAGCAAGAGTAATGTTTTCCCACTCATTATCACCTCCCATATTATATGTTTCGCCAATTTTTCCATTTTTTAAAATAGCTAAAATTCCACTGCAATGATCATCAACATACAGCCAATCTCGAATATTTTTTCCATTTCCATAGATGGGGATAGTCTGTTTTGCTAAACAGGAATGAATAATAGTTGGAATAAATTTTTCAGCATGTTGGCGGGGACCATAATTATTGGAGCAATGAGATAAAGTGATGGGTAAGCCATAGGTATGATAATAAGCAAATACTAAATGATCTGATCCTGCTTTAGTCGCAGAGTATGGCGAGCGTGGTTGATAAGTCGTTTGTTCATTGAAAGGTTTGTCAGCAGATTTTAATGATCCATACACTTCATCTGTTGAAATATGGTGAAAACGGCACTGTGTCATGGAACGATTTTCTACTGTAAACCACTGTTGACGGGCTGCTTCAAGTAAAGTAAATGTTCCTAAAAGATTGGTTTCAACAAAAGAATTGGGCTCGGTAATGGAGCGATCAACATGGCTTTCAGCTGCGAAATGAACAATTGTATCGATAGAATAATTTCGTAAAATCTGATGGACCAAATTGCTATCAATGATATCGCCTTGGCAAAAATGGTAACGGTTAGGAGAATCTAAATTTTTTAAATTAGTGAGCGAACCTGCGTAAGTTAATTTATCGATATTAATAATTTTTATAGTGGGCTCATGCATTAAAACATAGCGAATAAAGTTGGACCCGATAAATCCAGCCCCGCCAGTCACAAGCATATGATGCGATTGGTAGTGATTCATTTGCCTTTGACTCATGTTATACTATTTTCTTGTCCAAGTTTGGCGTTAGGGCGGCATCAGTGTCAAGAGTTTTATCTATAAGGAATTGGCTATGAATCTGACCGTATTTGAAATAACTCTGTATGCTTTAATTCCCGGTATCTGTATGGTAATTGGTGGTCTCGTTGGTACGATATATTCCTTTGGTGTAAAGAGCAAAAACATGACGCAACATTTAGTTGCAGGTATCGTGTTCGGTGCTGTTTCTGTTGATTTGTTGCCAAAAATTTTAGATAGTAAATCTCCTTTGACAGTGGCAATAGGTTTTGTCGTGGGAGTAGTGCTGATGCTTTCACTAATGCAATTTACCAAACAAATGGAACATATGTCACTCAAAAGCAAATTGCCCATGGGATTACTATTAGCCGTTTGGGTTGATGTTTTTGTGGATGGTTTATTAGTGGGAATTTCATTTGTAGCCGGAGAAGATAGCGGTATTTTAATCACAATAGCGCTGAGTGCTTGTTTGCTTTTTTTAGGAATTTCTACAGCGATGGTTTTGAAAGATCGTTTAGTTGGTTTAACACAAAGCATGGGTTGGCTTATTTTTATTTCTATCATGATGCCAGTTGGTGCATGGGTTGGCGCTTCTCTAATGAATTCAGTTCCACAAACTTGGATGGTTGAGTTTTTGGCTTTTGGTGTTGCTGCTCTTCTTTATTTAGGTGCCGAAGAGCTTTTGGTGGAAGCACATGAAGGCGAAGATTCTGCCTTGATTACTTCATCTTTTTTTCTTGGATTTCTCGCTATTTTACTTTTAAAGTTATAGCCTTTATTCCACAGGCTATCATTTTTGTTGCGCACAAAAATAAATTATTGATGAGAGATGCTGATCCCAAGAAGATTGGGTAATGCCGTAATCATTATAAATTTTATTGCAATTTAAGACAGAATATGCAGGACGTTTAGCTAAAGCAGTATATTGTGCGCTCGTCATGCCATCTATCTGTTTAACGGATAATAACAAATCTTTTTTTGCTGTTTCTATAATAGCAATGGCAAAATCATACCAAGAAGTTGGTTGAAGATTACAATAATGATAGGTACCCCAATATCGCAATGTTTTTATCAGAGTAAAACACATAGTTGCAACATCATTAGCATCAGTTGGACAAGTGATTTGATCTCTTACAATTTGCAATTTATCTTTTTTTATTGCTAAATGAAGTATGGTTTTCAAAAAATTATTTCCATATTCGCTAAATAAACCGCTGATTCGTAGAATAATATGGCGCTGTACATGATTGCGTATCGCTTCTTCCCCTAAGTATTTACTCAAGCCATAGACATTTAGCGGATTAGCCGCATCGTTTTCATGATAAGCAAGTGTTTGTCTACCATCAAATATATAATCTGTAGAAAAATGTATTAAAGGAATTTGATTTTCTTCGCAAGCAATCGCAAGATTTTTTGCTCCACTATGATTAACCAATAGGGCAAGTTGATGTGCTTGTTCGGCTTTATCTACAGCTGTGTAAGCTGCGGTATTAATCACCACATCAGGCTGATGCAATTGAATTGCTTGCTGAATAGAGGATGGCGTGGTGATGTCCAATTCGTTTTTTGAACAAATCGTTAATGCATGCTGATGAGCGAGAGGATGATGTCGTAATGCCGAAGCTAATTGACCTTGTCCGCCGGTAATGAGTAATTTAAGTGAACAATTGTTCAAGTGAAACCTCATGTAGCATCGGAAGCATTTGATCTTTAGGCGATAGAAGGGGTTTTTTCAGTGGCCAAGGAATTTTTAAATGCGGGTCATTCCAAATAATTCCATGTTCATTTGTTGGGATATAAACATCAGTACATTTGTAATGCACATCCGCCAAGGGTGTGAGCACACAAAAACCATGAGCAAAACCGGGTGGAACATAGATTTGTGTATGATTTTCCTCACTGAGTACGATGCTATACCATTGGCCAAAAGTAGGCGAGTTCACTCGAATATCTAAAGCAATATCCAAAATTTCACCATGTGTTACCCAAATTAATTTACCTTGAGGATTGGGTAATTGATAATGCAATCCTCGCAAAACATGTTGGTTTGAATGAGAGAGGTTGTCTTGTACAAAATGAGGAATGTTTAACTCACTATAACGATGTTGATGATAGGATTCTAAAAAATAGCCGCGATCATCATTAAATAGTTTAGGTTGAATGATTATAAGACCACTGAGCGATGTGTTGAGAATGTCCATAGTATTAGGTAACCAAATCTAGTAAATATTGACCGTAGCCACTTTTGCATTGCGTGATGGCAAGCATTTCAAGTTGCTCTGAAGTAATGAATCCCATGCGCCAAGCGATTTCTTCTGGGCTACCAATTTTTAAACCTTGTCGTTGCTCAAGTGTATGGATAAAATTCGCTGCTTCTAGCATGGATTGATGTGTTCCTGTATCTAACCATGCAATGCCGCGCCCTAATTTTTCAACCTGTAAAGTATTTGCTTTAAGATAATAATTATTGATATCGGTAATCTCTAATTCTCCCCGTGCAGATGGTTTTAATCCTTTAGCAATATCAACTACCTGTTTATCGTAAAAATAAAGACCAATGACTGCATAATGAGAGCTCGGATTAATTGGTTTTTCAATGATCTCAATGGGTTTTTCTTCTGGATTAAAAAAAATGATTCCATAGCGTGATGGATCAGAAACATAATAACCAAATATAGTCGCACCGCTTGCTTGGTTGGTCGCTTTTTGTAATTTTTCTGATAAGCCATCACCATACAAAATATTGTCGCCAAGAATGAGGCAACTTGAAGAATTATCAATAAAGGATTCACTGAGTAGAAAAGCTTGCGCGATTCCTTCTGGTTTAGATTGTGTTGTGTAAGATAAATGAATACCCCATTGCGATCCATTTTTGAGTAATGCTTTAAATAAAGATAATTCATGTGGCGTTGTAATGATGAGGATATCCCGAATTCCCGCGAGCAATAGAGTACAAAGAGGATAATAAATCATGGGTTTGTCATAAATAGGTAATAATTGTTTATTAATGGATTGTGTTGCCGGATAAAGCCGTGTTCCCAATCCACCAGCTAAAATAATTCCTTTCATAAAATGAACCTCTAGGGTTTTAGCAAGAGACATATTATAATCGTTACCAGGGTAAACTCAAACCAGGAGTAATAAAGATTGGGAACGATGCAACCATTAGTAACTATTTTGATCCCAAATTTTAAAACTTTGGAATTAACCAAACTCTGTTTACGTCTTTTACGAAAACACACGGATCTTAATAAAGCCAATATTATTGTTATCGATAATGATTCTCGAGATGCCTCGCTGGATTATCTAAAAACACTTTCCTGGATCAATTTGCTGGAACGTAAAGCAATTCCTGGCGAATCACCTACCCAATCTCATTCGAGGGCACTGGATCAAGCTTTAGCCTATGTCACAACGCCCTACGTATTATCTATTCACACAGATACATTAGTGAAACATTCTGGATGGCTGGAGTTTCTGATTACACAGATGGAAAAAGATCCTCATATCGCTGGTGTTGGTTCATGGAAATTAGAGTTGAAGCCTAGTTGGCGGCAAATTCTAAAATGGATAGAACACAGTACTCAGCGAATTTATTATGCAATGATCGGCAAAAAAAACCATGGCTTGCAGGGAATAGGTACTAATTATTATTATTTACGAAGTCACTGTGCGATGTATCGTACTCAGCTGATTAAAAAATTAAATTTGCATTTTTCTGACGGTGATAGGGTTGCTGGTAAAGATATGCATAAAAAATTAACTGATGTTGGATATAAAATGGTGTTTTTGCCTTCAGGAACGCTGATTCGTTATCTAGAACATATTAATCATGCGACTACGGTATTGAATCCGCATCTTAGTACCCGTACAAGCAGTGTTGATAAGGGCATGCAACGGATTGAAAAAAGTTTGGAACGAATGAATGCGCGAGCGATTTTACAAGACGCTAGTTTGGATAGGTAGCTAGTACTTGGTATCTTGCTTAAAACCAATACGATCAAAATGACCTTCTAATTCATCAATATTATTGAAGCGAATTTGTAAATAACCACCACCACGTTCTTCGTATTCGATAGCAACACGATTACCAACATGTTCTGAAAGTGCTATTTCTAATTTTTTGATGTTTGCATCTTCATAAAGATTTGGATTGGTTTGATCAGTTTGTTGTAATTTTTTCGCTTCTATCTCCATTTTGCGAACATTCCAACCTTTCTGCACACAGCGTTCGGCAAGCTCGATTTGTTGATGGATAGGAAGCCCGGCAATAATTTTTCCATGCCCCTCTGAAAGTTGATCATTAATCAGCATCTGTTGTATACGCGGATCGAGTTTTAATAATCGGAGAGCATTGGTAATCACCGTTCGTGATTTGCCTACGGATGCTGCTACTTCTTCATGTAAATATTGGAATTCATCAATCAAACGTTGATATGCTTGAGCTTCTTCAATAGGATTTAAATCGGCGCGGCTAATATTCTCAATGATGGATGCTTGTAATGTTTGTTCATCTGAATATGAGTAGACTAAACAGCTTACTTCTGTAAAACCAGCTAATTGAGCAGCGCGCCATCGTCTTTCACCAGCGACAATCTCGTATTTGCCATCTGGTTTAGGTCTGACAACAATCGGTTGTAATAATCCATCCGTGCTTTTGATAGAATCGGCTAATTCTTGAATTTTAACAGGATTAAATAATTTACGCGGTTGGTGTTTCCCTTGGATCAGTAAATCCACAGAAATTTGTTGTAAGATTGATTTACGTTTTGTCATAAAAATTTTCGTCACTCCTCAGGGCAATCACGTAATGCCGCTATACGGCTCCTTGGTACGAACGGTTCAGTTCACTCATTAAAATACTAATCGGGGTGACAGGATTCGAACCTGCGACTTCTGCCTCCCGAAGACAGCGCTCTACCAAGCTGAGCTACACCCCGAATCTCATTCGTATCTATTAATATGTTCTTTCAATCACAAAATCGCATAATTTTTCCAGTGCATTTTTGTAAGGAGAGGAAGAAATTTGAGATAATGCGATTTTTGCTTGTTGACTATAATGTTTTGCTATATCGGTAGTGTATGTGATTGCATTAGTAGATTCAATAATCTCGATAATGGCTTTAAGATCATGACTTGAACCTGATTGAATAGAGTTTTTCAGTAATTCTAATTCGTGGCTTTTACATTTACTCATGGCAAATATAAGGGGCAAGGTTACTTTGCCTTCAGCAATATCTTGACCGATATTCTTACCAGTTTGTTCAGGGGATCGACTATAATCCAGGGCATCATCTATCAATTGATAAGCTAATCCAAGATATAAACCATAATGAGACATGGCGGTAATTTTTTCATTGCTAGGTGTAGCAATAATTGCAGCGAGTTGTGCGGCTATTTCAAATAGCTTGGCTGTTTTACGTTGAATGATTTCAAAATAAAGTTTTTCGGTTGTATCGGGATTATGACAGTTGACTAACTGCATAATCTCACCTTCAGCAATGTAATGCGTCGCATGAGCAAAAATATCTAAGATAGTTTGATGTTTGAAATCAACAACAATTTGAAATGCGCGTGAATAAAGAAAATCGCCAATGAGCACACTGGCATTGCTACCCCAGATAGTATGAGCAGTTTTATGACCTCGCCTTAAAGTTGAATGATCAACCACATCATCGTGTAATAATGTTGCTGTATGAATTAATTCAATGACAGCAGCTAGTTCTATATGTTGTTTTCCTTGGTAAGATAAGGCCTGTGCGCTAAGAAGCAATATCATCGGACGAATACGTTTACCGCCACAGGTCATCACATATTCAATGACTTCTCTAATAAGTGGTATGTCAGATTCAAGCCGCGAAACAATACATTGATCTGTCAATATCAGATCTTCATTTAACAGAGAACGAATGGTTTCTAACAGCATGTATATATCTCATTTTAATAACAATTACTTACATGCATCGTAGTGTCCTCTGAACGCACTGTCAAGTTACTTGGGCAGATGTCCTGGGTTCTCATCGAACTCCTAATTCTGAGTAAAAGGATTTTTGCTTCCTTTAAACTCAATGAGGACGGGAGTACCGTGCAATTTAAGTTTCTTTTGAAAAAATGCCGCAAGGAAACGTCGATAGCTTTCAGGTAAATCCTCGACTTGATTCCCATGAATAATAATGGTTGGAGGATTATGTCCACCAGGATGAGCATAGCGTAGCTTGATGCGTCGTCCTCGTACTAATGGTGGTGTATGTGTGACCAATGCTAGCTGAAGTAAACGAGTTAGCTCAGGTGTCACTAATTTTTTCATGGCGGATGCATAAGCTTCATTAATCGAATCAAATAAATTTCCAACACCCGAGCCATGTAGTGCTGAGATATAATGCATTCGTGCAAAGCGAACAAAATCCAATTGTCTATCTATACTATTTCTAGTTAGTTCGCGTGCTGAATCTGTCATGCCATCCCATTTGTTAATCGCAATGACTAATGCTTTACCACAGTCGAGCACAAAACCTAATAATTTGAGATCTTGTTCTGATACGCCACTACGACCATCAATCAAATAAAGCACAACATGAGCATCTTCGATAGATTGTAATGTTTTAACAATAGAAAATTTCTCAGGAATATCGGTTATGTTTTTGCGTTTACGAATACCGGCAGTATCGATCAAGGTGTAATGCTGATCCAAGCGTTCGAGTGGAATATAAATGCTATCGCGTGTTGTTCCAGGGGAATCATGGACAATCACTCTATCTTCACCCAGCATACGATTGGTAAGAGTAGATTTTCCGACATTCGGACGTCCAACGAGGGCTAATTTAATGCCAGAGACGGTTTCAGGCGCCATGTCTGATGATATTGTGTCGTGCGTGATAGGAAAGAGAGCTTCAACTAAATTGCTAATACCGAGGCGATGCGCCGTGGCAATGGCAATGGGTGTACCCATTCCTAATTCATGTGCATCAATCGTGCTCAATACAGAATCTAAGCCCTCCGTTTTATTCACTACCAGTAAAATAGGTTTATGAGCACGGCGAATGATGTTAGCTATTGCCTTATCTTCAGCAATGATGCCTTCTCGTCCATCAACAAGAAAAACGATATGATCTGCTTCTTTAATAGCTAACAATGCTTGCTGCGTGATTAGCTTGCCAATTTCATCTGGTTTTTCGACAATTCCACCGGTATCGATAATAATAAATCGATGATCATCATAATTGGCTTCGCCATATTTTCTATCACGAGTGGTACCGGGATAAGCAGACATTAATGCATTTTTGCTACGCGTTAAACAATTAAATAAAGTTGATTTGCCGACATTAGGTCGACCGACGATGGCAACAACAGGTAACATAATCCAACAATCTCCGCGGGAAAATCCCTCGATAGCATACCCGTCGCTGGATTAACTAGAACGGCTAGGCAAAGAGTAGGTAGTCAAATGACCGCTATTAGTCAGTGCGTATAATACACCATTTTTTACAATGGGAGCGGTATACATGGACCCAACATATTTGCGAGCAGCAATGCGGCCATCACGTTTGTTAAGCCAATGTAAATAGCCTTGTGCATCGCCTACTACTATATAATTATCTTGAATCGTGGGGGCAGTAATCACACGTGCTTCTAACTTGTCTTGTCGCCAATTGACTAAGCCACTACTTACATCGAATGACCAAACATGGCTTTTTGCATCAGTAATGTAAATGGCGTGATTGTCAGCAATCATGCCAGTATAAGAAGAAATATTATGAGACCAAAATATTTTTCCTGTCGTCCAATCAAGAGAGTTGATTTTTCCTTGATAAGTAGCTGCATAAATATGCTGTTCAAATAAAATGGGGTCCGCATCAATATCGATCATACGTTGAATAGCAAAAGGACCTTGCGGTATGGCGAGTGCTTGAGTCCAAATAGGTTGTCCATCAGACAAATTAAGTTTTGTCAGATTACCATTCGCAAAGCCGACGAAAAGATTTTGATTGCTAATGAATGGATTGCTTGCGCTTCGTAAAATGAGATTGGGTTCAATTTGTTGAAATGACCAAATAAGATGCCCATCTTTAGTGGATAAAGCTCGCAAATAACCATCGATAGATTTAATTACAACGATATTATTTTTGATCGCTGGTTTTGCAAATGCTTGACTAGGTAGATTCGTTTTCCAAACTATTTGGCCAGTATTTTGTTGTAGTGCGAGTATTTCGCCTCGTCGACCACCTATCACTACTAGATCATCACCGATTCCAGGACCAGTAGTGATAGGAAAATCAGTATTCATTTGCCAATTTTGTAAGCCTTTCTCTTGGCTAATCGAGGTGACAGTTCCTTTTATGCTAGTAGTAAAAATAGCATGATCACTGACTGAAAAACCCATTTTCAGATAATCATCACCTGTTCCCGTTCCAGCTCTAGTTGACCATCCCTGAACAGGTTGTATTTCAGGGGTCATATAAACAAGCGGTGCAGGCTCTGGCGTATTATCCTTTTCAAAAAAGCCATTACATGCAGTGATAAATAAGACAAATATAAGGTAGCAGAAGATTTTCAAGAGAATATTATACATAGATTGATTAACCCAAAAATTCATGAGGTGGTTTGATTGACAATAATGTTATCGTATTTCATTTGTAATAAAGGTCGAATGGTTTCAGAATTTGGTAATTCAGTGAGTGCTAATTGATAAGATTGACGTGCCATGTCCATATTTTTCATAGCAAGATAAGCATCGCCTCGGAGCTCATTAGTTAATCCGTTAAAATTTTTATCATCAACTTTTTCTAACACTTTAATCGCTTCTTCTGGTTTTTGCTCAACCATGAGGACTCGCGCTAATCGTAAGCGTATGATTTGACGAAAAGAGGCGATATTACTCTGGTCAAGGAGAGCCGTTAGCTGTTTTTCCGCTACTAGGTAATTTTTTTTATCGATAGCCTCTCTAGCCAGCATTAGAGAAGCAATTTGACCATAGATAGTTTGAGCGTAGTGATCATGGAGTTTTTGAGCTTGTATAACGGTAGTTTGAGCATCGTTTTGAGCTCGCTTAGTTAGCATTTCATCATAAATAGCTGAAGCATGGGTCAGTATTTTTGCTTGTCGTTGTTGCCAGTATCGCCAACCGGATATACCAATAATAGTCAGTAAAACACCAGTTAAAATAACCAGACTATATTGCTTGATCCAGTTTTTTAGGAGCTCAATTTGTTCTTGTTCAGTTAAGTACTCTGTCAAGGGGTGGTCCTCTTAAGCAATCTGACAGTATCCATTTGAGATTTAGGGATGGAAGTTTTTTGTCAATCATAAGATATGTTGGTGCGTATGACTAGTCTTTTTTCTTAGTTATTTTTAACTTCAAATATTCCGCTAATTCATCTTGATATAGAGTTTGTTGAGGAATGTTTTCTCTCAACGATTTAATTGAAACAGAATGAGTTTTACGTTCGTGTTCACCAATAATGATAGCGTAAAGAGCGCCGCTTTTGTCAGCTTTTTTAAATTGGCTTTTTAAGTTACCCCCACCGCAATGTAGGATAAGTTTTAATCCGGGAACTTTGCTTCTTAAGTAATTTGCCAATTTTAGACCAACGATAAACGATTCTTCGCTATCAGTAATAAGATAACCATGTTGAATCATTTCAGCTTTGTGATTATGGTCGGTTTGTTGTAGGAGCAACACCGTGCGCTCTAATCCAAATGAAAAACCCAGGGCGGGAGTAGCCTTACCCCCTAATTGTTCGACTAGATGGTCATAGCGCCCCCCGCCACAGACTGTTCCTTGTGCACCCAGCTTATCAGATACCCATTCAAAAACTGTTTTGGTGTAATAATCTAGCCCTCTGACTAGACAAGGATTAATTTCAAATGCTATGCCAGCATGGCTAAGATAGTCTTGTAGCATTTCAAAGTGTTTTAGAGAGGCATCATCTAAATGATTTAATAGCTTAGGTGCATGCTCGATGAGTTTTTTCATATCTGGATTTTTACTATCCAAAATTCGCAAAGGATTTTTATGCAAGCGACGGATGCTATCTTCATCTAAATCAGCTTGATTGTCGTTAAAGTACTTTATTAATTGTTTGCGGTATATTGTTCTAGCTTCTATTGTTCCTAAGGAATTAATTTGTAGGGTAGTAAAATTTTTAATTCCCAATTTTTCGAGGATGAGTCCAGACATGAGAATCAATTCAGCATCAATGTCAGGTCCAGCTAAGCCAAATACTTCTGCGGAACATTGATGAAATTGTCGGTAGCGGCCTTTTTGCGGACGTTCATAGCGGAAAAAAGGGCCTAGATACCACAAGCGTTGGACTTGATTATAAATTAATCCATGCTCTATTCCTGCTCGAACACAGCTTGCTGTTCCTTCTGGACGCAAGGTTAGTGTTTCTTGATTGCGATCGAGAAAGGTGTACATTTCTTTCTCAACAATATCGGTTATCTCGCCAATCGATCGTTTAAATAATTCGGTGTATTCAAGAATTGGAAAACGAATTTCTTGATAACCATGGCTTTGAAGAATTCTTCGCATACTATTTTCTATGTGATGCCATAGATAAGATTCTGCAGGAAGAATATCATTCATGCCGCGAATGGCTCGGATGATTTCTGGCACGCATTTCTCCTCTTTTAGATGGGATAAGCTTAATCGCTAGTATCATTATCATCAGCATCATCATCAGTGGTATCTGATTTGTCTGATGCAGCAGGTGATTTGCTACTGGTTGAGGTAATGTTTATTTTATGAGGGCTATTATTTTCCGAAGGAGTAACTTGTGCAAGCACTGGTTTAACTGTCTCTTGAATTATTTTAGGAGTTTCAACGAGCTGTTGCAGGTTCGAAGGGGGATGGGTATACCACCAAGTTCCCGCTAGCCCTAAAACGATAAAGACGATTAAATAAGTAGAAAATTGCATGAAATAGCTATCGTTGGGGATAGGTTTGTATGATTTTAAAATGAACGAACTGGAGTGAGATTTAAGCAGCTTGGTTTTAATTTGATCTATTGCTTGTTCTATTTCCTCTGTTGGGAGTTGTAATAATCGTCCATACGCGCGGAGATAACCAGAGATAAAAGTTAGAGGTAAGTTCTCCGGAAAGCTTTCTTGTTCCATCATGTGAATGTATTTTTCATTCAATCTCAATTGAGAAGCTACTTCTTTACTTTCCTGTCCTAAGGCTTCGCGAGCCAGCTTCAAGTGTGCTCCAAACGATACCTTAGAAGAATCGGTTAAATGCTGAGTTTCATGATTCATGCTTTGACATCCTTGTTAAATCAACCCGTTTGATATAAAGGTAGACAGAATCCAATAATATGACGTTAGCACATTCTCGCCAATGATTTTTTTTAGATCCTAAGAAATATATCTTATAATGAATGAGAGTCCAATTTTTGCTGGTAGCGTTGTTGACGACGAGTTCTATCCTTCACTTGACCAACTAATTGGCCACAAGCAGCATTAATATCATCCCCACGTGTTCGACGTATCGTCGTATTTAATCCAGCCTTCAGCAGGGTATCACGAAAATGAAGAATGGTGTCATTCTCAGAACGTTTATATTGGGTATGAGGAAAGGGATTGAATGGTATAAGATTCATTTTAACCCGTATGCCATTGAGTAATTTGATCAGTTGCCTAGCATGTTCTTGACTGTCATTGATGCCGTGCAACATGACATATTCCATCGTAATAGACCTTCGAGCATCCTCTTTAAAATATTCTTTGCAGACGGCCATTAACTCATTCAGGGGATATTTTTTATTCAGTGGTACTAATTGGTTGCGCAAAATATCATTTGGTGCGTGCAAAGAAACAGCCAAAGCGACATCACTTAGTTCGCGAAGTTGATACATGGCGGGAACCACACCGGCTGTACTGACAGTCACGCGGCGTTTAGATAAGCCATAGGCAAAATCATCTAGCATTAAATTTAAAGCAGGAATGACGTTATCAAGATTTAATAAAGGTTCACCCATTCCCATCATCACTACATTGGTTACTTGATGATCGTGAGCACCCTTATTTTTTGATAAATGACGAATGGCTATCCACAATTGAGCGATAATTTCTGCAGTGGTAAGGTTACGACTAAAACCTTGTTTTCCAGTCGAACAGAAATCGCAATTCAATATACAGCCAACTTGAGAAGAAATACAAAGCGTGCCACGAGTTTTTTCAGGAATAAAAACTGTTTCGATACAATTTCCATCGCTCAAGCGTAATAACCATTTATAAGTGCCATCTTCTGCTTTATTTTCATAAGCAAGTTGTGGCAGAACAATTTCTGCCGTATCCATCAATTTATTTCGCAACACTTTACTGAGATCAGTCATCTGTTGAAAATCTTGGATGCCGATGGTATGTATCCATTTTAAAATTTGCTTAGCGCGATAAGGCTTTTCGTCTAGCTTAGCAAAAAATGCAAGCATGGATGCATAATCTAAACCCAGTAAATTGATTTTGGCAGGCAGATTTTCAGTCATTAAGCAAGTTCACTTTCTGAAACATAAGCGAAAACGTCGCTTGGTTGGAAAAAGAAGGCAATTTCTTGTTTGGCTGTTTCAGCTGAATCAGAACCATGGACTGCATTATGATCGATAGAATCAGCAAAATCAGCACGAATGGTTCCTGCTGCAGCTTCTTTAGGATTCGTTGCTCCCATTATTTGACGATTAAGAGCAATTGCATTTTCACCTTCTAGCACCATGATGAATACAGGACCAGAACTGATAAAGCTCACAAGAGATGGGAAAAAGGGTCGTTCTTGATGAACTGCATAAAATGATTCGCCTTGTGATTTGCTCAGACGGCTCATTTTAGCTGCTGCTATTCGCAATCCATTTTTCTCAAAGCGACTGATAATCAGACCGATCACTTGTTTTGAGACAGCATCAGGTTTGATGATGGATAAAGTACGTTCTATAGGCATAATTTGCTCCTCTGGTTTTAAAGTTGGCATCATTGACCTCTTTCTAACTCTCGACTTGGTAGAGGTTTGGAAAGCGGTCAATTATACTAAGTTTTTATCTTTTTTTGCCAACTTTTTGCTTTATCTACTAATTTTTTCTTATCTAAAGTGAGTAATTCACGATCTTTTAGTAGCTGTTTACCAGCTACCCAAACATCAGTCACCTGACTTCTAGGCGTTGCATACACGATTTGAGAGATCGGCTGATATAGCGGTTGAGTTTCTATTTCATCTAAATTAATAGCAATAAAGTCAGCAGCTTTACCTGGTGCGAGTGAACCAGCTAGGTGGTCTATCCCTAATGCTTTTGCGCCATTAAGCGTCGCCATTTTTAGCACGTGATCGGCAGAAACTGCTTTTGGATTATTTGCTGTCATTTTGCCAAGAAATGCGGCTGAGCGCATTTCACCAAACATATCAAGATCATTATTGCTCGCAGCGCCATCCGTGCCGAGGGCAACATTTATTCCTAATTGCGATAGTTTTTCGACTGGACAAGCACCGCTCACCAGCTTCATGTTGGATTCAGGACAATGCACGATAGAAGGGCGAGCGCGTTGAAGAATGGCGAAATCATTGTCATTAATTTGTGTCATATGAATAGCAATAAGATTCGGTGTGACCATACCGATCTCATCTAATAATTGCAGAGGAGTCTTATTGTGTTTCACTAAGAATTGTTGCACTTCAGAAGGAGCTTCTTGTAAATGAATATTAATTTTTAGGTGATACTGCATTGCAATTTCATTTACTTTAATTAGATTTTCTTTTGAAACAGTATAGGTTGAATGTGGCGCCATCGTAGGAATGATACGATCATGATTTTTATATCGATGATAAAAATCCAGTGCTTTTTCAAAATATTCATCGGTAGTCTTGGCCCAAGCAGTAGGCACATCAATGATTGTCATGCCAATATGTGCTCGAATACCCGCTTCAATCGCTGCTTGTGCAGTAGCATCTAAAAAAAAGTACATATCATTAAAACATGTTATGCCACCTCGAATCATTTCTGCCATAGCGAGTAAGGAAGCGTCATAAACCAGCTCATGACTTACCCATTTACCTTCTGCTGGCCAAATATGATTCGTTAACCAATCCATTAATTCTAAATCATCTGCTAACCCACGAAAGATATTCATCGAAATATGCGTGTGGCTATTAATGAATCCAGGCATGATTGCATGAGCAGGGTAGTGACAAAGTTCGGCCTGATATTTTTGTT
>Ga0155582_124_pt2 | contig 81819 bp, 84 predicted proteins | sample RifCSPhighO2_12_FD_107239 | JGI IMG/M metagenome (GOLD analysis project Ga0155582, IMG submission 107239) | Gammaproteobacteria bacterium RIFCSPHIGHO2_12_FULL_37_14
GCTTTGGGGATTCTATCACCGAACCAGGCATTTCTACAAAATATAGTGGACAATGGCGTTTGAGAGTCCCTAAAAGCTTACATGCAGCTCTTACATTGAGAGCAAAGTTAGAAGGCGTTAGCCTTAACGCCTTGGCGGCTATTTTATTAGCTGAAGGTCTTGAACATCGGTTCCATACCAAAAGCGATAGCCACAAAGAGGTATAAAATTGGTGCAGCTTGAACACATTTTTCGCGACAAAATTTTTTCGTAGGCCGCCAATGGTAAAAAATCTTATGTAGCTTCCTTGCGATGGAGTTTTTTGAGCCGATCTTTTTTGGTGTGTCTATGTCTCAGTATTCCTTCAATAGTATTGGGCTCCCGTTGTAGCAACAATAACAGAACTCTTGCAGGGCCATGTGGATGGCGGTTGCCTTGTTCCCAATGTTGCAATGTTCTTGCACTAAAACCAAAGCAGTCAGCAAATTTCTGCCTAGACAGTTTGAGCTTTGCTCTAATTGCTCTCCCATCAATTTCATCAGGAATTTCTACTTTGTGAATAGCCACGCGCGTTTTTTTACCGCTCATATAATCTATGGCTTCTTCCATCCCCTTAATAATCTCATTACCAATATTTCGTTTAGTCATGATGTTTTTTCCTCGCAACTTTATTTGCGTGCTTCATTGTAATATGATAAGTATCATTTTTTAATGAGTTTATTCGATTAAAGTTGAGTATTAAAAAAAATAATACCTAATATTCAACGCGTAGATGGCAATATTTTTCAATCGGATCAAAATCGCGGTCGTGATGTAACAAGGATGCTCGATGTTCGATTGCGACCGCAGCAATCATACAATCTAATGTCTTGCGAATAGTAATACCTTTCGCACGTAATGAACGATAGATGTCAGCCGCTAAAATATAAGTATGCTTAGTCATATCTAAAAATAATAACGATTCCATTAAATTTTTAACTTTTTGATATTCAGCGGGATTTTTTATTCCTTGCAGAATTTCAGTCAAAACGATCCCGCAAACACATAATTCATCTTGTTGTTCAATAAGACTAGCAAGATGTTTAGCTTGGCTAGAGTCCCTTTCAGAAAAAAAATCAATCCAAACTGTTGTATCCACTAAAATCATTTCATTCTACCTTCGCGTGAAGCTTCTAAGTTTCCTTCCCAGTGAATTTTTCCGCGAAGATTAAGCAGCCCTTGTTGCTTAGCATGACGCAATAATTCACGTAATGCATAATCAATCAAAGCTCTTCGTGTTTTAATTTTGGTCGCTTTAAGGGCAGATTTAACTAGTTTTTCATCAAGCACAATATTAGTACGCATAAACACCTCTTGAATTTTATAGCATGGGCATATATATTATACACAAATTATATAAAAAAATGTGTATAGTCAAGGAATGCATCATGAATTTTTTACTCGCCATTGATCAAGGTACGACAAATAGTCGAGCCATTATTTTTGATCGCTTGGGTAATATTATTAGTCAACACGAAATTCCATTAACACTTTCTTTTCCTCACGATGGCTGGGTAGAGCAACAGCCAGAAGAAATGTTTGATAATACCGTGATTTGCTGTCGCAAAGCTTTAGAAAAAGCAAATTTAACCGCTGCTGATATTGCTGCCATCGGAATATCCAATCAACGTGAAACCACTATTATTTGGGATAAACATACCGGCAAACCGATTTATCCTGCTATCGTTTGGCAAGATAGGCGTACTCATGCGGTTTGTAGAGAATTGAAACGAACAGCATTTGCTCAATTAATCTCACAAAAAACGGGCTTGGTAATCGATCCTTATTTTTCTGCGACAAAAATTTCTTGGTTATTGGATAACGTTTCTGATGCGCGCACACGCGCTGAAAAAGGTGAATTATTATTTGGGACCGTAGATAGCTATTTATTATGGAAACTAACGAATCACCAATCACATTACACCGATGCCAGCAATGCTTCACGTACCATGTTATTTAACATTCATACGCAGCAATGGGATACAGAAATTTTAAAAAATTTTAATATCCCGGAAATTTTATTACCGGTTGTTTTAGATAACGCCGCTCATTTTGGGAATTTAGATAAACATATTTTAGGAGAATCGATTCCCATCACTGGTATGGCTGGCGACCAACAAGCAGCCGCCATCGGTCAAGCATGTTTTCAAGCGGGTATGGTCAAAGCAACTTACGGAACAGGCGGTTTCATGTTATTAAATACCGGAGGTAGAATAGTCAATTCACAAAATTCTTTATTATCTACTATTATTTATCGTTTAAATAATCAAGTGACTTATGGCTTAGAAGGTAGTTTTTTTTGCGCTGGTGTAACAGTGAAATGGCTGCGAGATAAATTACAACTTATCCAAACTGCGGCAGAAACAGAAAGCTTAGCAAAGCAAATTAATTCTACTGATGGAGTCTATTTAATTCCTGCATTTACTGGATTAGGTGCACCTTACTGGGATCCTGAAGCACGCGCTGCTTTATTTGGTTTAACTCGCAATTCTGGAAAGGAACATATTGTGCGTGCTGCATTAGAAAGTGTTGCCTATCAAACTAAAGATTTATTAAATGCCATGTTAGCTGATAGCCAGCAACCATTTAAAGCTTTACGAGTTGATGGCGGTATGGTTGCTAACAGTTGGTTATTACAATTTTTAGCTGACATGCTTGATTTAGAAATCCAACGACCGAATTGCATTGAAACCAGCGCGCTAGGCGTAGCATTTTTAGCTGGATTACAAGCTGGCATTTATCAATCATTAGATGAAATATCTGTTCTATGGCAAAAACAATTTCAATTTAAGCCACAAATCTCTTCAGCTAAACGTGAGGCATTATATACCGGCTGGCAACGTGCAGTGAAAAGCGTGCTCACTCATCAATAAACGTAGCCGGCGCAACATGAAACCGTTTAGCGAGTAATTTGATTTGGCGTAAATTAAGCTGCCTTTTTCCATTAAGAATTTCAGAAATGACACCTTGACTACCGATTTCTGTTAAGTCAGTCTGCTGCAATTGATGCATTTTCATTAAATATTTTAATGCATCTATACTGGTAGTCTTGCCAAGATGGCGGTATTTTTGATCTTCATAAAATGCAATGAGATTACTCATTACATCAAGCAATCCAATTAATGGATGATTTTCATTATCACCAATATAATCCAATAATTGGTCAAGTTGCTCAACTAGCCTATCATAATTCGCTTCACTTTTAGGATAGGAAAGAATAGGAGCAATATATTTCCAATGCTTCGCTGCTTGAACTAAGTTATAATTTTTTTTGACCACCGTAGGCTTCATAACCTTCATTCTCCTCTATTTCTTCCATAAGCCTTTGTCATATTCATAATGATTCAAAATATGACGGATATACAAACGTTGGCGATTAAAATGTATGCTTACAATTAAGCAAATTTTATTGCCACCGATATTAAATATATGTAACATCCCAACCTTATCTACACTATTAAACGTTTTTTTTAAATCAGCAAAATTCCTAAAGCTATTCTTACTGACAATACGATACCAACCATCTATTGAACTAGCGCATTCTGGATATTGAATTTTAGCTTCATGAATGCGCTTTTTACTGATTATTCGCATTTATAGCTCCTTAAGTATACATCTCAAATTGAGATATTTCAAGAAAATGGAATGAATAGGAAAGAAAGAGAGGAAACAAACTTACAATGAAGCAGTAGCAAAACCACTCATAACGTTTAACTGGTTTTTAAATACCAAAAATTGAAACGTTACGAGGATTGATCACGAACAGAAGATTTAGAAAATATACTAGCATTAACGTGTTCAATTCGATTTAACCGCAACTCGCTCATCAAACACAAAACACTCGCCTTGATAATGCCCATCACCCACTTTAGAAAAATAATTTAAGATGCCACCTTCTAATTGATACACTTCTGGGAATCCTTCGTTTAACAGTGCAAGCGCTGCTTTTTCGCAACGTATGCCGCCCGTACAAAACATCACGATAGGTTTATCAGCTGGTAGTGATTTCATCGCTGCGGGAAATTCACTAAAATGTTGCAGATGTAAATTAACAGCACCCTGAAACGTTCCATGATTTATTTCAAAATCATTACGCGTATCTAATAACATCACCTCACGCTTTTCATCTAACCATCGTTTTAACATTTCAGGCGAGACACTAGGCGCGCGTGTTTGTTCTGGATGAATACCCGGATGATTGATGGTAATAATTTCTTTTTTAATTTTAACTTTTAGCCGTTTAAATGAAATCGTCTCAGAATAACTCTCGCGAAAAGAAAGATCAGAAAAGCGTCTATCCTCATTGAGATACTTTTTAAAAGCATTAATATTTTCCGCTAAACCAGATAAATTTAGATTAATCCCTTCCTCGCCTAGCAATATAGTACCTTTGAGCGCCAAAAGCTGGCATTGCTGGTAGAAGCTCTCTCGACAAACTTCAAGCCCCGTTAATGTTATGAATTTGTAAGTCGCTATATTAAGTATTTTCATTGGCGTATAATATCATTTTTTATAGAAATACGTCGAGGCAAAAACATGTCTAAAAAACTAGCACAAGAATATGAAAAAGATTTTTATGCTTGGACTCTCCATAATGCTGAACTTTTAAGAAAAGGAAAGCTATCTGAAATTGACATTGCACACCTTGCTGAGGAAATTGAAAGTATGGGTAAAGGAGAAAGAAGAGAGTTAGTTAACCGGCTAGCCCTATTAATGGCACACTTATTAAAATGGAAATATCAACCAATCAGGCGCAGTAAAAGTTGGAAATTAACGATAAAAGAACAACGAATTCAAATTGGTCGCTTATTAGAAGAAAGTCCTAGTTTAAAAAATGCTCTTGGGGCTAAAATAAAAGATGCTTATGAACAAGCAACTGTGATCGCAGAAAGAGAAACGGCTTTAGAAGAAAATACTTTTCCTAAAAAATGTCCTTTTACACTAAATGAATGTTTGAACCAAAAATTTTTCCCGGAATAATGGAAAAACAACATGCCAGCTACAGCTACTACCATCGAACATATTCCATTACGAGAATATGCAGAAAAAGCTTATCTCGATTATTCCATGTACGTGATTTTAGATCGCGCTTTGCCGCACATTGGTGACGGATTAAAGCCTGTTCAGCGCCGCATTATCTACGCTATGTCCGAACTGGGTTTAAAATCGACAGCAAAATTTAAGAAATCAGCAAGAACTGTCGGTGATGTTCTGGGTAAATTTCATCCTCATGGTGATATGGCTTGCTATGAAGCGCTTGTATTAATGTCTCAACCATTTTCTTATCGACATCCATTAATTCAAGGTCAAGGAAACTTTGGTTCCTCTGACGATCCAAAATCATTTGCTGCCATGCGCTATACTGAATCTCGCCTATCAGCTTATGCAGATATATTATTAGCAGAATTAGAAGCGGGAACCGTAGATTGGGTAGCTAATTTTGATGGAACGTTGTGGGAGCCCACTTTATTACCCGCGCAATTACCGAATATTTTATTGAATGGTACAACGGGCATCGCTGTTGGCATGGCAACAGACATTCCACCACATAATTTAGGCGAAATAGTCACTGCAGTGATCCATCTATTAGACTATCCTGAAGCAACACTTGCTGATATTAGCAAATTCATTCCTGGTCCTGATTATCCCACCGAAGCTGAAATTATTACGCCTAAATCTGAAATCAAGGGAATGTATAAAACAGGTAATGGCTCCATTCGCATGCGTGCCGTGTATACGCAAGAAGACGATGAAATCATTATTACAGCACTGCCTTATCAAGTATCGGGTGGGAAAATTCTTGAGCAAATTGCCCAACAAATGCAAGACAAAAAACTTCCATTGGTTTCAGATTTACGTGATGAATCCGATCATGAAAATCCAACACGATTAGTCATTATTCCGCGTTCTAATCGCGTAGATGTGGAAGCACTCATGAATCATTTATTTGCTACGACCGATTTAGAACGAAGTTATCGTGTTAATCTGAATATGATTGGGTTAAATGGTCGGCCACAAGTCAAAGGTTTGCTTGAAATTTTAAATGAATGGCTCACTTATCGCACAACTACTGTTAAACGACGCTTGCAATATCGCTTAGATACGATTAACCATCGCTTGCATATTTTAGATGGCTTGATCATTGTTTATCTTAATTTAGATGAAATTATTAAAATCATTCGTAAAGAAGATGATGCCAAACACGTTTTGATGAAACGCTTCAAGTTAAGCGAAGAACAAGTCGATGCTATTTTAGATACAAAATTACGTCATTTAGCAAAATTAGAAGAAATGCATATTCGCAAAGAACAAACTGCATTAGCAAATGAACGTGATGATATTCAAAAAATATTAGGGTCGACCACTCGCTTGAAAAAATTTATTCGTACAGAATTACTTGAGCTGTCAGAAAAATATAGCGATACACGTCAATCACCCATTGTTGTCCGTCAAGAAGCGCTTGCTATTAAAGAAACTGAAATTTTACCTACAGAAGCAATTACTGTTGTTGTGTCTAATCGTGGTTGGGTGCGTGCTGCTAAAGGTCATGATATTGATCCCTTTAGCTTAAGTTATAAAGCAGGTGACTTATTTCAAACTGCTGCTGTCGGTCGTAGCAATCAAACAGCAGTGTTTCTTGATTCAACTGGTCGAGCTTATTCTTTACCAGCGCATACATTGCCATCTGCGCGTGGGCAAGGCGAGCCGCTCACTGGACGACTCACGCCACCGCCTGGTGCTGAATTTATTGGTGTGATGTTAGGTGAACCAGATCAACGTTATTTATTAGCATCCGATGCTGGATATGGATTTATTGTAAAATTAGATGATTTACAAGGCAAAAATCGGGCTGGTAAATCTGCTTTATCCTTACCAAAAAATTCAAAACCGCTTCCCCCAAAATTGATAGCTGTTATCGAAAAAGAATGGATTGCCATTGTTTCAAATATTGGAAATTTACTTATCTTTCCATTGAAAGACCTGCCGCAGCTGGCCAAAGGAAAAGGAAATAAACTCATCAATATTCCCAGTGTTAAAGTCGCGCTTCGTGATGAATTTGTAAAAGATATTGCGATAGTAAATGAAAATCAAAACTTACTTATTCTAACTGATGGTAAACCTTACCTATTAAAACCCAAAGATTGGCAGCATTTCCTCGGTGAACGCGGTCATCGTGGTAACAAATTACCACGTGGCGTGAGACATGTATTGGGGTTGAAGGTGGAAACACTTTAAACATAAAAAGACAGCTCACCCAACTTATCGAAGGATGAGCTTGTCAAAATAGTGAAAGCTAGGCGGGTGATACAATGAACTCTCTGCGCAAACCTTCTATATCTAATGAAGCTTCTGGAAGCACTGTATGACCACCACTACTCTTAAAAAATGGTGATGGAAGACGAGTACCTGGAGGATTAGCTGACCGAATGGAAACCATGTCATCCTTAGCCATTGCCATTGCACAGGATGCTATTCCGACAGCAAGGGCCGCACTACAGCAAAGAAGAGCTATCGCTGCAGGAATACAGGAAATAGCGCCACCCACTGCTGCACTCGCAGCCACTTGAGCATTGGACATCTCAACATCTGTTCCATTATTAATTAATACCGCACGACCAATCACAGCATAAAGACTTTGCATAGCGGCATAGATAACAGCTGAGCCAATTAATTTTGCACAACTAGCAGATTTTTCTTTTTCTTTTTTATTCGCCCCGCCACCCAATACTAAGTTTATTCCCAGACAACTGCCTGCCGCTACACCCAGCGCCCCACCAATAATGGCGCCGCCTACTGCCGTTGTTTGCGTAGCTTCTAAAGCGTTAAATCCCGCGTGGCCTGCAGCATCAAGAACTTTTGCACCAATGACACCAGAAAGCGCTCCTGTTGCAGCGTTTGTTGCGCTCATCACTGCTCCATAGGCAGTGCTTACACCTAAACAGCCACCGATAGCGCCTAATATTTTTCTTGTTGCACTCATAATTATCTCCATATTTTAAATTATTATGTTGTTATGTTGTTATGTTGTATTGCGATTGGGAAAATACTATTAAAATATAAAAAATGCAAACATTAAAATATTTTGAAATAACAAAATAGGTAGAAAAAATTTCGTGGCTTGAAACGCTTGGGTTGATTGTTGGATGTGGATGTGCCATTAGAGCTAAACATGAATTGAATTCCCCATTTATTTTTTGGTTGTTGTTTTAAACTTGACGAAATCGCTGCATAATGATTTTTGATGTGCTAAATTTAGAAATATTCGGCATCATCACAAGGAGCTTGTATGCGATTTGCAAATATTCAGCGCATTTTTTATTTATCGTTTATCTTCACGATTACCTTCATCACCACTACTTTGGCATGTACTGGCATGCAATTGAAAGCAACTGATGGTAGTTACGTCAATGGCCGCACTGTTGAATTTGGTCTTAATTTGGAGCTGGGAGGCGTCATCGTTCCAAGAAATTATTCTTGCAAAGGCACCTTGCCCGATGGCACAACAGGGATGACTTATCAAACAAAATATGCTGCTGTTGGCGGCGGTATGTTTGGCTCAACGGATATTGCTGATGGCATCAATGAAAAAGGTTTAGCCATTGGAGCATTTTATTTTCCTGATTATGCAGTCTACGCTACGATGACACCGACAAACAAAAATCGTGCGCTTTCACCCACCGAATTTTCCAATTGGGTGTTGACCCAATTTGCAAGCGTTGATGAAGTTAAACAAGGCATTCAAGCCGTAGTCATTGCTCCTACTACACCAAAAGGCTGGCCAGTATTGCCGCCATTTCATTATGTCGTCTATGACAAAACCGGAAAAAGCATTGTCATTGAGCCTATCAACGGCCAATTAAAAGTCTGGGATAATCCTATTGGTGTCTTTACTAATTCACCCACCTTTGATTGGCATGTAACCAATCTCACTAATTACATTAATCTGTCACCTATTAATGTAGCCAATGCCACGCTGGGTAACTTCAAATTACAAGCATTTGGCTCTGGTTCTGGGCTTCATGGCATACCAGGTGATTTTACTCCGCCATCCCGTTTTGTACGCGCAACCTTCTTTTCTACTGCTGCTATTCCAACTGATAATGCAGAACAAGCAGTATTCAGAACATTTCACTTATTAAATTTATTCGATATACCGTATGGCGCAGTATTAAGCGTAAATGGTAATCAAGAAATTCCTGAATCTACTTTAGCCACTACGGTAAAAGATACACAAAATTTAAAATATTATTTTAGAACATTTGATGATCAAAATATTAAAATGGTTAATCTCAATATTTTTGATTTGAATGCCAAAACAATCAAGACATTTTCTATGCAGGGAAATCAAACTGTTCAAGATATATCTAAGAGTGCTGTTTAATTTGTGTCAAACAATAGAGCCAGGATGAAAAGTTATTTCAATAGCTGAATAATTTGGACGGTTAGCTTGGTTCTTTCTCTTTTGGCATTGCTGATTGCCAAAACTGAAGCGCCGCATTCATCCATTCTTGATAAGCTTCCTGAAAAGAAGCTGAATGTAACGTGGTTTGATAAGTTGCTTGACAACAATGCAGCCACAAATCAAAAAGTTCATTTATATTTTGTATAGGATTCTCTTGCTTTAATCGATGACTCCATTGATCAAACATGAGCTCACAAGCATCATTGTACATTTTTTTTAGAAGTCGCAAATAAACCTGATGGGCTTTTTGTTCTTCTGTAAGCTGTACAAATTCCCATTGCTTTCGAAAAATATCTAAGCATTGACGCATTAGTTGTAATTGCTCGTCTACACCAAGAGATGGTTCTTTAGTAAACAAACCATTGAAATTTTTTTCTGTTGCTCCAAAAAATGTTTTGCTTTGTTTTATCCATAAACTATACCAATCAGCTTGATTATCAAATGTTGTCGTCATAAATGTCCTTTTTTATTTATCCCGAGGTACACGACCTTGAGTTCATCAAAGGAGGCGTTTCGAAGGATCATGTTGGTAATGAGTATTTAATATAGCAAGCGCACATGAAACGGTACTCAAATAAATATCTTGAATATGTCTCATCAGCACTGGTACACGTCCGCCTAAAACCAATCCTGCATTGCGTGATTCAGCTAAATATTCAAGTTGTTCAGCCACGATATTGCCTGTTTCAACATTTGGCACGACTAAAATATCCGCTTGTCCAATCACTGGCGATACAATTCCTTTTGATTTCGCTGCTTCGATAGAAATCACATTGTCAAAAGTCAATGGCCCATCTAATATTCCGCCGCGAATTTGTTTGCGTTCCGCCATTTTACATAAAGCAGCGGCATCAATTGTTGAGCGCATGCTTGAGTTGACTGTATCAGCGCCCGCAAGAATAGCAACCTTTGGTTCAGTTATTCCTAATGCTAAGGCAAAATCGATGGCATTTTGTGTGATATAGCGCTTTACATCCAATGTTGGATCGATATTAATCACTGAATCGGTTAAAATAAGTGCCTTATGATAAGTTGGAACATCCAATACTACCGCATGACTCATGGTATGATCCGTTAATAATCCTTTATCAACTTTTTGCATCGCACGCAATAAATCCTCTCGATGAGCACCACCGCGAATTAACACGCCAATTTTTCCATCTCTAGCCAGATTAATGGCTTTATTAATTGCAGCGAGACTATGTTCAACATCCATTATTTCATAAGAGCTGATGTCAACTTTTGCTAATTCTGCCGCTTGTTGTATACGTGCTTTCGGGCCAATTAATATCGGTTCGATAAATCCAGATTGTTGCGCATGCTGGACCGCAGCAATAATTGTTTCATGTATGGGATAAATAACTCCCGCTCTTAAAGGACCCAATTCCTTAGCTTTTGCTAAATATGGTTTAAATAGTGAATAGGGTCGACGCAAACTAATTTCAGGAAGAATCGCTTTCGGCCGACGAATTTTTTTACTAGGAGCGATAACCTCTGCTTGTCCTTCCATCACAATTTCATTACGCTGATTACGACATTCACAAGAAAAAATAACGCGATTTTTTTCAGATTTTTTTTCGATTGCCGTGACAGTTACTGTTAACGTATCGCCAATCGCCACCGGTTTTTTAAAACGAATCGTTTGGCCCACATAAATAGTACCAGGCCCAGGTAATTGAGTGCCTAACACCGTTGAAATTAATGCACCGCCCCACATACCATGACCGATTATTTTATGAAACATTTCACTTTGCGCATATTCAATATCGACATGTGCAGGATTAATATCTCCCGACATAATTGCAAATACTTGAATATCTTTTTCGGTTAAGGTGCGGGTAAGACTAGCGGTATCGCCGACTTGAATTTCATCAAACGTCCTGTTTTCTAAATAGTCCATGCTAATAACCTATACAGTTAGTATGTTATTTTAACACATCTATTAAACTAGAAAGAGAAAATTGTTAGCTGCGGAATGGAATTTAGTTATACCATTTATCTAATTGCTTCCTTAATTCCTCTATACCTATACCTTTTAACGCAGAGAAAGCTTGCACTGTAATAGAGTTGCTGTAATTTTTCAAAGCTGCTTTTACTTGCTGTAAAGTCTTACTAACAGCTGTTTTACTCAGCTTATCCAACTTATTTAAAATAATATGCACTGCTAAGTTTTGTTGCTCACAATAACTTAACAAGTCTTGATCAAGAGGAGTCAGCGGATGGCGGATATCCATCACCACCACCATCCCTGTGAGGGATTGACGAATATGGAGATAGTTATCGATAGTGTTTTGCCATTTTTTCTGGGCAGCAAGCGGAGCCTTAGCATAACCATAACCAGGTAAATCCGCCAGACGTCGTTTTTCATCTAAAACAAAAATATTAATCATTTGAGTCCGTCCTGGTGTTTTACTCACTCTAGCTAATCGTTTGTTTTGCGTTAGTCGATTGAGAACACTGGATTTTCCCGAATTTGATCGTCCTACAATCGCTACTTCCACTCCCTCATCTGGTGGCAATTGTTTTACGTCTGCTACACTTAAGAGAAAATATGCTTTTTGATAAGTGATTGTCATATTAGAATGGTACCTTTGTTTAGGACCCCCTATGATACCGAATTCTTTAAACCCCGCACAGCAAGAAGCTGTGCAAGCGCCACTCAGACATCAACTCGTTCTTGCCGGAGCTGGTAGTGGTAAAACGCGTGTACTCACTCATCGCATTGTTTGGCTGATAGAAAAAGAAGCGATATCACCCTTCAACATTCTAGCCGTTACTTTTACCAATAAAGCTGCGAACGAAATGCGTACGCGCGTTGAATCTCTATTGAACATTCCTACGAAGCCTATGTGGATAGGCACCTTTCATGGTCTTTCGCATCGATTATTGCGAGCTCATTGGCAAGAAGCAGGTTTACCGCAATTATTTCAAATTTTGGATGCTGACGATCAATTTCGTATAGTGAGGCGCGTCATTCAAACACTTAACCTTGATGAAGAACGATTTCCTCCTAAAGAAGCACAATGGTTTATCAATAAACAAAAAGAAGAAGCGCGTGAGCCTCACCAAGTGAATCCTCAAGATATTAAGAACAAAACACTTATTAGCATTTATCAAGCCTATCAAGAAGCCTGCCAACGTGCTGGCGTCATTGATTTCGCTGACTTACTCTTCAAAACGTATAAATTGTTACACACACATGCAGAATTACGTGCTCATTATCAAGAAAAATTTCGTTGTTTATTGGTTGATGAATTTCAAGATACCAATACAATCCAATATGCTTGGTTAAAATTATTTGCTGGTGAGAAAGGTATCGTGATGATGGTTGGTGATGATGATCAATCCATTTACGGCTGGCGTGGAGCTCGCATTGAAAACATTCAGCGCTTTTCAAAAGATTTTCCGCATGCAACCACTATTCGGTTAGAACAAAATTATCGTTCGACAGGAATTATTCTAAAAGCTGCTAATGCCTTAATTTCACAAAATTCAGGACGTCTAGGTAAAAATTTATGGACGGAAGAAAAAGATGGCGACTTGATTACTGTGTATGCTGGATTTAATGAAACAGATGAAGCTTTTTTTATTGTGAATCGAATTCGAGAATTACGCCAAGATATTTTCCGATTAAAAGACATAGCGATTTTATATCGTTCGAATGCTCAATCTCGTGTTATCGAAGAAGCATTGATGCAATTTGGCATTGCTTATCGAGTGCATGGCGGATTACGTTACTTTGATCGCGCTGAAATCAGAGATGCTTTAGCCTATTTGAGATTATTAGCCAATCGTTCTGATGATACTGCATTTGAACGAATCATTAATACGCCCACTCGCGGTATCGGTGACCGCACCATAAGTGTGATACGTGACTATGCTAAAACAAATACGTTGACGCTGTGGAATGCTTTAGTACAATTAATTGAAGTTAAGTATTTTTCAGCTCGCACCGAAAATGCATTAACTGTATTCATGCAATTGATTAATACAGTTAATGAAAAAACTAATGATTATTCCTTACCGCAACAAGTTGAGTATGTTCTACATGCAAGCGGTTTAATTGAACATTATCGAAAAGAAAAAGGTGAAAAAGGCGCCATTCGATTAGAAAATTTAGAAGAATTGGTAAATGCTGCGCATCAATTTACACAAGAGGGTACGCCTGATGATATGCCCCCACTCGCTGCCTTTCTCGCTTATGCTGCACTGGAATCAAGCGATGAACAAGCTGATGCTTATGATGATTGCGTACAACTCATGACCCTACATGCTGCAAAAGGGTTAGAATTTCCAGTCGTATTTTTAGCTGGGTGTGAAGAAGAATTATTTCCACATTATCTTTCCATGCATGATCCCAATGCCTTAGAAGAAGAACGTCGGCTATGTTACGTAGGCATTACACGCGCCATGCGTAAACTTTATATGAGCTATGCTGAATTACGCCGCATACACGGGAAAGAATCCTATCATCGCCCATCGCGTTTTTTACATGAAATTCCAGCTCAACTAATCAATGAAATTCGTTTTCGTACCAAAGTATCGCGTGTTTCATCTCCATCCGTTTCTTATCAACCGCAACCGAAAGGACAATTTCACATTGGACAAGAAGTTCACCATCTTATTTTTGGAGATGGCACCGTACTAGATTGTGAAGGAGACGGTGAGGATATGAAAGTTAAAGTTCGTTTCCCTAAGGTAGGTACAAAGATTTTAATTGCGAGTTATTTAAGTGAGAAATAAACGAATCAAATTGAACTAGAAATATATTGACCGCAGAACCTCATAAGGCTGAACCTCATAAGCTTGACAAATGGTACGTTATCGCGTACGCTCATGTTCTTAGCCTAGGTGAAGAACATGACTACTTATACAGCTACCAAAGCTCGAGCAAATTTGTATCGGTTAATTGATCAAGTTGCACATTCTCATAAACCAATTCATATTTCTGGCAAAAAAACTGGGGCTGTCTTAATTTCTGAAGAAGATTGGTCTGCCATACAAGAAACTTTGTACTTATTATCCATTCCTAATATGGGCAAATCTATTAGAAAAGGATTGAAGACACCCTTAAATAAATGTGATGAGAACCTCGACTGGTGACATGGAAAATTACTTTTACTAAACAAGCTCAAAAAGATGCGAAACGATTAGCATCAGTAGGTTTAAAACCAAAAGCTGAAACCTTATTAAATTTATTGAAATCAAATCCCTTTAAAAATCCACCGCCCTATGAAAAATTGATTGGAGATTTAGCTGGCGCTCATTCACGGCGAATCAATATTCAACATAGGCTTGTTTATCAAGTCTATTCAAAAGAAAAGATAATTAAAGTTATTCGCATGTGGACTCATTATGATTAGTGCTATCTATCCCTATTTAAAAAAACTTCTCTTCCTCTTTGAACCAGAGCGATCCCACACTATCGCTTTAAAAAGTTTACAATTGGCTTACCGCTGTGGGTTATTGCGATTCTTAGCAAAACCAGCTCCTCATCCACGTACCATCATGGGTCTTACCTTTCCACATCCGATTGGATTAGCTGCCGGTCTAGATAAAAATGCTGATTACGTGGATGCCTTAGCTACACTTGGTTTTAGTTTTATTGAAATTGGTACGGTTACTCCTAAACCACAAATTGGCAATCCTCGACCGCGATTATTTCGATTAGTCGAACAAGAAGCGTTGATTAATCGCATGGGTTTTAATAATAAAGGGGTGGAGTACGTTGCAAACAAATTAGAAAAAACTCATTATCGCGGAATTTTGGGTGTAAATATCGGTAAAAATAAAGATACGCCTTTGGAACACGCGGTGGATGATTATCTTTTATGTTTTCGCCGTTTATGGAAATGTGCTAGCTATCTTACTATTAATATTTCATCGCCAAATACACCGGGATTAAGAGAATTACAACAAGCCGACGCATTAACCATGTTACTCGCAGCACTAAAAAAAGAGCAGGGTGAGATTGCAAAAATGCATCGCTATGTTCCTCTTATCGTAAAGATTTCGCCTGATTTATCTTCTACCGAGTTACATGATCTCGCGATGATTTTATTACAACAACAAATTGATGGAGTAATAGCAACGAATACAACTATCCAACGTGAAGGAGTAGAAACTTCCTTACTTGCCAACGAGACTGGTGGGATGAGTGGCCGGCCATTACAAATACGCAGTACGCAAGTGATCAAACAGTTACATCACTTACTGCAAAATAAAATTCCAATCATTGCATCCGGCGGCGTAATGGACAAAGCTTCCATACAAGAAAAACTAAATGCCGGTGCAAGTTTAGTGCAAATTTATACCGGGTTTATTTATCATGGGCCAAAAATAATAAGAGAGTTAGATAGATCTGAATTCCCAACTTAAAGATTGAATAGGAGATAAACAGGAGCTAATTGGCGTTCTCATTAAGCCAAATTTTTGTAAATAATGACCCACAGGCGAAGAAATTTGATCCCGATCGATATAGCATTGGGCTAGAGCAGACAGTGGAAGTGGAGAAAGAGTAAAACTATTATTTTTTTGTTTTAGTAATTTTAATACTTGGTTAAAACTATTACTGCTGATAAATCCAGTTTTTGATAATAAATTAATTAAACGATTAATTTTTAGTTGCTCCATTATATCATCGAGTATTTTTTTATCTATATTATTTCCAGAAATATCCAAGAGTATAATAGAAATGTTTTCATGTAAGGCATTAGCAATCGCATTAGCACCATTTTTTCCTATCTCATTATTATTTAAATAAACTATTTTTAATGTGTTATTCACGCGTATTGCGTTTGCCAAACAGGTCGCACCTGAATCACTAATTTGCGAGTTATTTAACGTTAATCTGCTCAATCTATTATTAGTGAGTAACGCGTCAGCAATTTTTCCTGTTGCCTCATCCATCATGGAGCAGTCATCCAGATAGAATTCAGTGAGATCGTCATTATTTTGCAAAGCGGTGATAATTGAATTCAAATTTGAAAAATTACAAGAAGAAATGCTCGCTACTCGAAGAGACATGAAATTGTCAGATTGAAAAAAGTTCATAAAAATACCAATGTTATCAGTCAGGCTATTCTACTTCATTTCTATTTATTAGTTAAGCTAATTTTAAGGAAATGAACAAAAAAAGAACCTATTTGGATTTTTAAGTTATTGTTTTCAAAGACTATTTTTAAATCATCCCATCATTAAGCAAAACAATAAAAATAAACCATACTTATTAAAAGAATTAAAAATGAGGAATGGGCATGTCTCCACAAGATCCGCTGGCGCAATTAAATGAAAAGCGAGACAAAGCTTATGCAGCGTTAGAGGAAAGCATTGCCATTGCCATGCAAGAAGAAGCTCTTCATAATCCAGACATCCAACACGCATTGAGAACTCAAGGTGATTTTTTGCGAAATCATATTTTAAATCCTTTGAAAGAGTGCCTACTTTCCCTAAAAAGCATCAACGATTTTGACTCGCTACCCGAGTTTGTTAAAAAATCCATTACTAATCTTGCTAATCATCACTCGGCAGCAGAACGTCAATATGGAAATGTCCTTGCAGAATATACTAATTTTGACGATATCAAATATACTTACGATTCAGCCAAAACTATTTTATCCAGCCAAGATTATGTAGATGATTTATTTAATACCTTTGAACGCATTCTTAGAGTGGATCCTAACGATCTAAAAGACCAGCATGATATTGCTAAAATTGCCAAAGTCTTCGTTGATTTAGGCTACTGTTATCGCGAATTTTTTCCACAGGACGCAACGGCACCTAAAGAACATCCCTTATTTAAGGAAAAACCGGAGTTACTTGCCGCTATGGCTAAATCTGCTGCCTATGAATCAATCGATAATATGCTATGGCCATCGCCATCTGAATTTAGTGATAGGATTTCTTATGCCCAATTAGGTCAAGAACCTTATCTGCAAACTAAATATGGAATCAATAAGAAACCGGGCGATGGACTTGAACCTAAAAAACATCAAGTAGGTAGAATAACGGGCGGTGCTTTTTGGGCAAAAGTTAGTACTGAATCCAGTATTAATCATCTCATCACGAATTACGATAAACAGTCTGCTGAGCTAAACATGTTAAATGAAAAATTAGAAAACATATTGAGCTCATCAGGCGATAAAAATGAAATTACCGCCCTGAATCAGGCAATCAAAGATAAAAAAATCACTTTCGACAAATTACAAGAACAAATGATCTACTTAAAAATTCCCTTTCAACCGGAAGAGAGAGGATTTGTTTCAACTTATGCAAACCATTGGCTGACGATGCAAGAACGCATGGCGAACCGCAATGAGCTACCCTTACCTCGTGTGGCTAGTGTTTCAGGATCAACAGCAAGACCACTTATTGCTTTATTAGATTTTGATGCTTTTACTAACAACAATATATTTGATTTTAAAAGTGCGCAGATGATTAGTAATTGTATTATGGGACTTTTTATTATTGCTGGGCACCATTCATACTATGAAGTGGCTGAAATCTATAATAGGCTCATTGATTATGTTGCGATTAATCATCCAGAGCAATTACCAAAAATCGTGAAAAACCAACCAGAAGAACAACTTCCTTATTTCAAACCTGGTTCTTATGAATCCTTTTTATATGAAAGTTACAGGGAAAACATTATTGAGCAGGCAGGAGTGAAGGAACAACTTGAAAAAATAAATCTATTGGATATTAAAATTAAAGAAATGACCCGTGAATCGCCTCGTCCTTAACTCTATCCTCTGTGTTCTCGTTCTCTCACTCTGAATAATGACTAATGCTGTCGCCACACAAAAGCTGCGCTAATAACATAATTCCAAACGGCTCCCATTAGTGCACCACTAAACCCTGCAAACCACCAACTATTTCCGCTATCGTAAAACCAGCTAGCCACACCAACATTAGAAAACACACCGACACTGCAAACAAGCTCAAAGCGAATCAAACCAGCAAAAAAATGTCTTCCTACAAGACGTAGATCAGCGTATGTCAATATATTGTTCATTGTGAAATTGCAAGCAATAACAAAAAGTGTAGATAATGTCTGCGCCAAATTAAATTGAAGTCCATAACTTAAGCCAATGTTCAATATAACCAGATGTACGCCCAGACCAATCAATCCGACAAAGCTAAATAAGAGAAAACGAGCAGAGATCACACCTGCTGTTAGCTTGCCAATGATCAGTGAAACAAAATCTAATGCGATTCGTGCATCAAGTTTACTTTTGCCATGTTCTCGTTTACGGAATGAATAAGGAATTTCGACAATGCGAAGATTCTGGCGTGCTGTGGTGATGATATCTAAAAGAATTTTAAATCCCTGTGTTCTGAGTGACGGTGCAAGTTCATCCATTAAAGTGCGGCGAATCATGAAAAACCCGCTCATGGGATCCGAAAGCGTAATGCCAAGAAAGCGACGTGTGACTAAAGTAGACCATCTGCTAAAACGCGCACGCCACACCGAAAGACTAGACAAAGAATCCGCTGTAACATAACGAGTTCCTACTGCAAGATCATCACCTGCCCGGAGTCGCTCTAACATAGGGATAAGGCATGATTCATCATGTTGCAAATCACCATCCATCACCGCTACATAAGATGCTTGGCTAGCCAATGCTCCTTCGAGAAAGGCGCCCGATAAACCGCGACGACCAATTCGTCGAATACACCTCACTCGGCGATCCTGTTTTCCTAGAGCACACACCAAAGCTGCTGTACCATCTGGAGAGTGATCATCGACAAATATGACTTCCCAATCGTATCCCTCTAATAGGTTTCGCAAACGTTCAATCAGTGGCAACACATTACGGCATTCATTAAAAGTTGGTATCACAATAGTAAGCTCTGGCGCTGGCAGTTCAAGCGATGCTTGAGCAAAAATGTTACGATATTCTCCCACAGGACGGCTTAAATCAACGACTGATTCTATAATATTTGTCATGTCATGGTCTGCCCATCTTGCTTCTAGCCCGACGAATAAACGATTACATCACAACATTCAGCTTTACTCGACTGTCACCGATTTTGCTAAATTTCGTGGTTGATCGACATCAGTGCCTTTGAGAACAGCAACGTGATAAGCAAGAAGTTGTAAGGGAATAGTATATAAAATAGGAGTTAATAGCGGATGAATCGCTGGCATAGCAATAATATGAGCATCAACAAATGCTTCTTGTTGAAAGACTTCAACTTGGTCTGTCAAAATAAACAATCTACCACCACGCGTGCGTACTTCTTGTAAATTAGAAAGATTTTTTTCTAGTAAGCCATCGCCAGGGATAGTAGCAATGACTGGCATGTTATTATCCACTAAGGCGAGTGGGCCATGCTTCAATTCCCCTGAAGAATAACCTTCTGCATGAATATAAGATATTTCTTTCATTTTCAATGCACCTTCAAGTGCGATTGGATAGAGTGCGCCACGACTAATAAATAAAGCATGTTCTTTATCAGTAAAAAATCGTGCCCACTCCGTAATGACGGTATCTTTTTGTAAAACTTTTTGAATTAAACCGGGTAATGCTTGCAGTTGCTCCACTAATTTCATTTCTAGTTGCTGATCTAACCCGCGTTTTCTCCGTAAAGTAAGCGCAAATAAAAGTAGCGCAATGAGCTGTGTCACAAATGCTTTAGTGGATGCCACACCAATTTCAACGCCAGCGCGTGTGAGAAAATGTAAATTTGCTTCGCGCATCATGGTACTACCAGGCACATTACAAATCACTAAACTACTGAGATAATCCAGTCGCTTTGCCAAACGTAAAGCTGCTAAGGAATCAGCTGTCTCACCTGATTGTGATAAGGTAACAAATAAACTATTTTTGGATTGAGCAATGTCGCGATAGCGAAACTCGCTGGCTACTTCAATAGAGCAAGGAATTTGTGCTAAGGATTCAATCCAATAACGCGCTACCATTGCTGCATGGTAGCTGGTACCACAAGCTACTAATTGTATATGTTGAGCAGCATCAAGCACGGCTTCTGCTTGAGAACCAAATATTGCTGGTAACACATGATCTTTTGTTATCCGACCCTCTAAACATAGATTAACCGCATTGGGTTGCTCCATAATTTCTTTTTTCATGTAATGTCGATATTCACCACGCTCCACTGCATCTACATTGATCGACAAACAATGTTGTTCTCGTGCCGTGTGTTGATGCGCTTTGTCATAAATAGCAACCGCATCCAGTGTCAAATCTGCAATATCGTGGTCTTCAAGATAAATAAATTGTTGCGTCACGGATAATAACGCTAGGGGATCAGAAGCCAGAAAGTTTTCGCCTTGACCTCTACCAATCACCAATGGTGCTCCTTGTCGCACACCAATGATACGTGCTGGATAATCTGTAGAAAAAATGCCCAAAGCATAGGCGCCTTCCAATTCATTGGCTGCGGCACGAACAGCTAGCAATAAGTCATTTGATTGAGTGAAATGATAGTGAATAAGGTGAACAGCTGTTTCGGTGTCCGTCTCAGAAAGAAATTGATACCCTTGGTTGATCAGTTTCTTTCGTAAAATCAAATGATTTTCAATAATACCATTATGAACAAGAGCAATTTTGTCATGCGAAACAAAAGGGTGAGCATTTTGTTCAGACGGTGCCCCATGTGTCGCCCACCGCGTATGAGCAATCCCCATATAAGCTTGTAACGGCTGCGCATTCAGAGCTATCTCAAGTTCTCGCACTTTGCCAGCAACGCGTAAACGTTTAAGCTGAAATTCACTATCAATCACAGCCATACCCGCTGAATCATACCCGCGATATTCGAGTTTTTTTAAGCCATCGATCAACAATCTTTCGATTGGCCGTTTAGCCACTGCACCGACGATACCACACATAAAGGCTTAGTCCTTGATGAAATTACCCGAATTATAGTGGGAATCGGAATAGATGGGAAGAAGAGCCGTTGTTCTGCTATCGTCCAGGCTTTGACTGCACTTCTTGCCGGTATTGTTGCGTCTGATTAATCATATGTTCTAACGTTTTACTTTTTACTGTAGTGATTTCAGTTTTTTTAAGAGAAAATTCTCTATCTTGGATCATCCGTAACATATCACGCGGTGTGTTTGCCGCTGTTAAAGAAAGCGTTGGCCGTTCTTTCTCCAACACTGATAAAAAAGCTTGTTTCAATGCTTGCTTGGTTTGCTCACTACCTGTCAATTCATTTTGATAACGACTCATCAATTTTGTGATCAGTTGCTCAGCTATATTGTCTCTTACATTTTCATCTCTGCTCTCTAGCGTTTTAGGATGGCTTTTCCAGGCAACTCTAGCTTGATGCTTCACATCTTCTAGAATATTCTTTGTCTTATCCCTTGTTAAGCCAAAATCTTTCATGATTGTATCCGCTAATAGGCTATAAAATGCTTCATGTTTATTCTTAAAAGAGCTTGTTTGCTGATGGAGGCTATCCATTTTTTGGTATTGCAAAGCAACTATCTTACCTTCTAGTAGTGAAGCATTTTCATCACCCCCTGTATATCTAGCTACTTTCATTCCTGAAGATAAATTACTTTTGCTTTGCATAACGGTAAGCATTTGATCTCGTTCTTCTTGAGTTTTTAATTGATTATATATCTCAAGAAGATCTGGACGATATTCGAAAACATGTTTTGAAATATCTGATTGTGCCTGAGCTAACTGCTGCATTTTGGCTTCAGTGAGCTGAATCACTTGACCATCTGGCGTGGTTAACTGAAGACCAGCTGCTTCAAGATCCGTTTTGAAATCTTTCCAAGAAAGCAAAGCATTTTCTTTTCTTTCTTTTTGCCACTTTTCGTAAAAAAGATTTTGTTCCTTGCTTAACTCATCATATTGCTTATCTAAGGATGCTAAATCTTTCTTTAATTCTTCTATTGTTTTCAAACCTGAGGATGTCTCAATGGTAGTCTCTTTCGGTAAGGCATCTAGATATTCCCAGTGTTCCGCTTCTTTGATAGCGATTTCCTGTTGTTTTAGTTTAAATTCCTGTTCTTTTTTTTCATCTTCGCGCAACATCACGATAAACAAACGTTCTATATATTTTTCAAACTCTTTTTCCTTCGCAATGGATAATTGCACAGCATCGAAAAAATCTTTGCCTTCCAGTGTATTCGGATTCAGTAAGTTACGCACATATTCCGTTACTGTTGGATACATTGATTCGAGTGAGTTTACTGCTGTTTTAGCCATTATTCCCTTCACCTCATTATTAATTTTCTTTGCTGCGCTGTTCCAATTTATGGGTCAATGTTAATTGATGCGGCGGAACATTTTTTGTCACGGTGGAGCCTGCTCCCAATACCGCTCCTTCGCCTATCGTCACAGGGGCTACTAATTGGGTATCTGAACCAATAAAAGCGCCATCGCCAATAATGGTTTTATGTTTATTTACGCCATCGTAGTTGCAAGTAATCGTTCCTGCACCTATATTGACACTCTTACCGATTTCACAATCGCCAATATAACTTAAATGGTTTATTTTGGTTTTTTCATCTACTGTGCTATTTTTTAATTCTACAAAATTTCCTACGTGGACTTGTGCAGCCAATACGGTGCCGGGCCGCAGTCGTGCAAAAGGCCCCACGATACAATTTGCGGAAACTACTGCGCCATCTATCATACTATTTGCTTTTATTTCTACAGACTCCCCTAAGGTAACATTGCGTAAAATAGTATTGGGTCCAATGATACAATGATCGCCTATCACGACTTTGCCTTCTAATATCACATTGACATCAATTCTTACATCCTGACCAATCACAACATCCCCTCGAATATCAAAACGAGAGGGATCACTTAAAAATACACCTTGTCGCAAAAATTTTTCAGCTTGCTGTCGTTGATAAAAACGCTCGAGGTGCGCAAGTTGCATACCATCATTCACCCCCAAAACTTCTTCGGGAATAACGGGCTCTACCGTATGAATGTGTTTATTGTCTTGTACTGCACGAGCAATAATATCGGTTAAATAATATTCTTTTTGCGTATTATTATTTTTCAGTTCCGGTAACCATTTTTTTAAATTTTTCGCTGGGAAAAAATAAATACCCGAATTAATTTCATCAATTAATTGCTCTTCTTGGGTAGCATCTTTTTCTTCTATGATACCAATTACCTGATTCTGTAAATTGCGTTTTACTCGTCCGTATCCCATTGGATGATAAACGCGTGCCGTCAGCATACCAATCGCATCATCAGGTGTAGTCGTCATCAGTTGATTTAATGTTTCTACCGAAATTAATGGTACATCCCCGTATAAGACTAACACATGATCCTCATCAGAAATTTCTGGCAATGCTTGTAATAATGCATGAGCCGTACCTAATTGCTCCTTTTGCTCTACCCAAGTAATAGGAACATGAGCAAAGGCCTGACGCACCGGCTGTCCTTGCTGGCTAATCACCACAATGGGTGGTCTAGCTATTTCCAACGAGCCCACTGTCTTCATAACATGTTTCAGTAATGATTCCCCTGCAAGGCGATGCAATACCTTAGACTCGCGAGATTTCATGCGCTTCCCTTCACCCGCTGCCAAGATAACAATACATATCGATTTCATGGTTTTATCTCTTGTATACTCGTCAATTTTTCAATTAGGATGATAATCGGCTTATCATCCACAATCATCTTATCAATAGCAAGAAATGCCGTATGCTCCAGTTTATCTGAAATAGCATGAATCATGATGGAATAAGAACCAATAGATTTGACTTGGCCATGCTCATTCACTACCCAAATTGGATCATCTTCACCACTATAGGAGCGATGTGGCGTTTGAATTAACAATAATTGCCAATCAGCATATTGAGGATAATTAAGCTTAAACTCGCTTAATTCTTGCTCAATTTGTTTAAGATCCATTTGATCTAAGCGTAAAATTTTTGGCATTTTTCTCTGCCAAAGACGTTTAGCAATCTGTACTGCCGCATGTGAATCACTCGAACTAGATAGATTTTTGATCAAACTAAACACGTCATCATCGACAAGTTCTCGATAGTTTCTATAATTGGCATGAAGAAATGCTCGTTTATAAGTTTCTTGATCGACTGAACTTCCCAACCCCTGATTAAATAGATGTGCAGCCACTAAAAATTGACCCAAACGAGTCTGACGAATGGCTGTGAATAATGGGTAATCTAAGAGATTGTGAGCCAGTTCTGCGAGTAATCGAACCAATAAACATTCTAAAGCTAATTTCTTTTGAGAATGATAAATATTGCGCGTCATTAAGCGTCTAGCCATTAAATAATGCTCAACCACCCCAGTTCCTTTATGAGTAATACCTAATCGTTTGCCATTTTTTGATTCCACAATAGCAAGGCAATGCAACATCCAGTGAAAATCAAATTCTCCATATCTTACTCCGCAAAAATGGCTGTCTCGTAATAAATAATCTAAGCGATCGGCATCTAATTGTGATGAGACGATGTCAGCTAATACACGTTTAACCACCGGCCGATGCATAATCATATTTTCAATATATTGGAATTTTTCTGTCGTTAGGTGATAACCAGGATTCATTTCATTATATGTTTCGAAAAATTCATTTGTTCTGTAATCAGCAAGAAAATAAGGGGTCCAATCTTCATGAAGAATCAACTTATTAATAAATATTCCTTCAAATGCATGTGAAAATGGACCATGCCCAATATCATGCAAAAGACAAGCGATCATCACCAGTTGTCGTTCTTCTTCCGCTAAACCTATTTTCTGAGCAATTTGACTGCCTAAATAACAACAACCAAGACTATGATTAAAACGGCTATGAACTGCTCCAGGAAAAATAAAATCGCCTAAGCCAAGTTGTTTTACATATCGTAGGCGTTGGAAATTTGGGCTATCAATAAAAGGTTTTACCCATTTATCTTCTGTCGTCGTAAATTGCATTGTGCCATGGACGGGATCTTTGATAACGTGATAAACATTGTTCATGGTTTATGCGCCTATAAAATTAATTCTCTCCAGAACTCTATATCTGGAGCCTTCTGGTAAGGGTTCACTACGAAATAATATCACTTCATTGATATCCATTGCTTCCACAGAAAAATTCCGACAATCCGCCAGAAAATTCAAATTAATATCATGTGGATGCTTAATTCGACCGAGCGTCAAATGTGCTCGAAACGGACGCTGTTCCAATTCATAATTGGATGCTTTTATCCCGTGTCCAATCAATGCCGAAAGTTGTGTTAAATTTTCTTGCGAAATGACCTTTAATACAATGACTCTTGGCCGATAAGGATTAGGAAAAAGCTCCAAACCATCGAATATCAATTTTACTGATTTTACCTTATCTTGAAGTTGATCCCGTACATTTTGTATCAGTCTATCCAGATGCTCTGAATGTACTTCGGGTAAAAATTGCAACGTGATATGTAGGTTTTCTAATATTGACCAACGAATAGCATTAGTTTTTGACTTTTTCTTAAGCATATTAATCAAATTGCCTATTTGCTGCTTCACTGTTGCAGAAAGATCAATCGCAAAAAAAATGCGTATGAAAGGTGGTAATGTCATTCCATTTCTCCTGGTGTTTGATTATCATGACATATCAATATAGGATTCCATTATGGTAAAAAAACGCGGCCTGGGTAAATCATTGGATGCTTTACTTGCTTACACAGAAACGGCAAATCCTAATAGTACCGAAAATAAGTCTTCTGATAAATTAACTCTACTGTCAATTAATCAAATTCAACGCGGCAAATATCAACCAAGACGTGAAATAGATCCTCAAGCCCTAGAACAATTAGCTCAATCCATACGCGCACAAGGAATTCTGCAACCACTGATTGTACGCCCCGTGGGTGATAAATATGAGATTATTGCTGGCGAAAGACGATGGCGTGCCGCTCAGTTAGCTGAGCTTTCCGAAGTGCCAGTCATTATTCGATACGTACCGGATGAAGCAGCCAGTGCTATTGCATTGATTGAAAATATTCAACGTGAAAATTTAAATCCGATTGAAGAAGCCATTGCTTTAGAACGATTGCTCGAAGAGTTTGGCATGACTCATCAACAAGTTGCTGATGCCATTGGCAAATCTCGTACTAGTGTCACCAATTTGTTACGTTTATTAGTCTTACCTGAAGAAGTAAAAAGTATGTTAGATCGAGGTTTGCTTGAAATGGGCCATGCTCGCACATTAATCACCTTGCCTGTAGCAGTGCAGCATGAAACTGCCAAGATAATTGTTAATCGCAAGTTATCGGTTCGCGAAACAGAAAATCTTGTGCGTCGCTTACAATCGCCTGAACTTCTCGATAAACAGAAATCACTCGATCCAGATCTTTTACACTTGCAAGAACAATTATCGAATCAACTTAAATTACGAGTAGCCATTCATTGTAATGCGAAAGGTAAGGGAAAATTGGTGATCCATTATCGCAGTTTAGCTGAACTAAATGGTTTGCTAGCTCAATTTGAATCTTAAGCATTCACGCCTAACAATTTTCGTCATCATTCACGAGGCTATAGTTAACTAGCGAAAACGTTCCGGGGGAGAATTTTCGTCTAATTAAAGTTTGCTTCAGTCGCTAATCGTGCTTGCATTGCTGTCAATATTGTTGCATATCCCCACGTTAAATCTTTGGCGCTTGTTTGCTGTCCACTCGTTCTGTCAATTTGTTCGGAAAAATGATAACAACTAGAATCAACATAACAAACAGCGTATCGTTTAATAATCGATAACGTTTTATCACCTTCTTCGATTAAACTATTAATGACTGTGTAGAATTTATTAGGGTTAGCTGAAAATAAAATTTCTTCTTCTTTCATCACTAGTTTAGGATTGATCTGCTTAAAAAAAAGAAGATTGTTACTGGTAACATTAATTTTTCCTATTTTTAAATAAACATTAGCCAAGGTGTAATAGTATTGTGCTAAAGCATTTGTCGTAATAACCCAAGGATTACCATAAAGAGATTGATTACCATCATACACATCATTTGGATAGCGGCCTAACAAGGGCGGTTGGTTCGCATTTTCAATATTTAGCCGATAAAGACCAGAGAAAGCGTTACGTATAAAGTAAACTGAGCTCATGACTCTATCATCATTGACAGCAAAAGATGCCTCTAAGTCATACATATTACCGTATAATACCCCAAGAATAATGGAACTATCGAGGCCACCACCACGCTGATCCTGCTGATTGACTGTTTCACTTAAATATCCTCGCCCTGCATTCCAATGTTTCTGTAATGATTGGGTTAAATGATTGGCCGTATTTAAATAAGAATCCGCTCTCTGTACATCTCCCAAACTTTTAATTAAATGACTTCCAATAATTAACGCTTTGCGTTGTACCATTTTTGTAAAAAAATGATCTTGATCATTTAGCTCTTCCCATAAATCAAATGTATCGTCTTTCCATTTTGTAACTAGATAATCTAAATCGGCAATAATCACCCCTACCAATACATCTCTAACGAATTTTTCCTGCCCATCCCTCATAAACTGTTGGGCAATAGAAACCATCGTCATTGCGCGTAATGCTGGACCATCATTTTGTGGTCTACCCCATTGTCCTTGCCATAAGGTGCCATCAATATTAAATTTAGGTTCGCCTAATACTTCTCCATTGCTTGACATCTGTTTTTGCGCTTGGCGTTCGAAATTAATATAATTAATTAAATAAGTTTTTAAGCGCTGCTTTTCATTCGAATTTGCCTGCTCATAAAGATAAACTACTTCTTGCATGGTAATTGCCGCATCGCGTATCCAATGAAATTGATAGTCTTGGATAAAAGAAGGGTATTTATTGTAAGGAGAAGCTAATACAGCACCTGGAATAGAATGAATAATACGGCCATCGCCTTCTTTAATAAAAGCATGCTCATCCGTTGCAATATTATTAAATAGATATTGTTTAATAATCGCTATTTCATCTGAAGAAAAAGGCTCATTTGTGATGCGATTTAATATGCGGTTATGAGCATTTGAGATATTTGTCAGTATAAAAAGACCCAGAAATAACCAACGGATATTCCATGTATTGAGCATAAAGCATTCCCTTTTCAATCATCCTAAAGAAAGGAGAGTGTAGTAATGTATTCTGGGTCATGTCAATTTTTAAATGTGCAATTCTATTTTAAGGCCTCAACATTTCTACTCGCTAACCATCATCAAAAAACAATTTACATCTTCTTATCAAATAACTCCGCTGCGCGCTTTTTCATTTTAGCAGGGGTGACATCTTCAATGTGAGTCGCTACATGCCAAATATGGCCATAAGGATCCACAACGGTTCCAGAACGATCCCCGTAAAACATGTTTTCAAGTGGTCGCATGAGCGTTGCTCCTGCAGAAATCGCCTTGCTCACCACGTCATCTACGTTTTTAACATACAGATGAAGACTAACTGGCGAACCGCCATAGGCTTGTGGACTGCGACTATTCATTTCAGGAAATTCATCCGCCAACATAATCTTGGCATCACCGATCTTTAATTCGGCGTGTCCGACTTTTCCACCCTTATGTTCTACTCGCATGACTTCTTTAGCAGCAAAAGCTTTTTTATAAAATTCGATGGCTGCCGCAGCGCGATTAATAATTAAATAAGGTGTGACGCTATGATAACCTTTAGGAATAGGCGATACTTTTTTCAGCCGTTTAAGACTTGTATTTTTTGTTACTTTTTTCTTGGATACTTTTTTCTTGCTTTTTCTCATTAATTTTTTTGGCATAATTATTTCTCCAGATTTTACGTAATAAGATTGACGAAGCACTATAGCAATATTTTTGAGAGCTGACCAGATTGCTCGCATACTAATTTGGGAACCAAATAACCCGGTAAACGTTGGCAAAGTTCGCTGTGCAATTCACGAGCTCGCTTTAAATTTACATCAAAATGCGCGGCGCCTTGAACTTTATCTAAAGTATGCAAATAATAGGGCAATACTCCCGCAGCAAACAATACTTCACTCAGCTCAATCAACACTTGAGCGTCATCATTGACACCTTGCAATAATACCGATTGATTTAATAAGGTTGCACCAGCTAGCTGTAAACGTTGTAGTGCTTGCTTAACCTCTGTACTAATTTCATTCGGATGATTGGCATGTATCACAATGATAGGATGGATATGAAGTTGTGCTATCCATTTTAGAAATTCATCTGTCACGCGCTGAGGCAAAACAACAGCCAATCGTGTATGGATACGCAAGCGTAACACATGTGGAATACTGTGGAGTTCGTCAGTAAATGATTTTAATAATTGATCACTCACAGAGAGCGGATCCCCGCCGCTTAAAATGACTTCTTTAATCGTAGTATCTTGCCGAATATAAGCATAAATTTTTTGCCAACCCTTTTTGCCCGAATTATTTTTTTCATACGGGAAATGGCGACGAAAACAATAACGGCAATGAATAGCACAAGCACTAGTTAATATGACCAATACCCTTCCATGATATTTATGTAATAAACCGGGTAGAGGGTTAGCTTCTGTTTCCAATAATGGATTGGTACTAAAACCAGGAATAGCATCTAACTCTACTCCTAATGGTAATACTTGTTTTAATAACGGATCATGCGGATTAGCTTTTTGTATAAGATTAATAAAACCCCGCGGTACTTTCAATGGAAAGCTTTTAGCAACAGCATATGCTTCATTCAAGAGTGCTGGGTCAAGATCAAGTAAAGCAAATAACTCTTTAGGATCAGTGACGAGCTCAGATAACGCTTGTTGCCAAGTTTCTTTCATGCTTTCAGAATTGAACATGCTTATCTTATTGATCCACGAAGATAAATTTTAGCTGTTAAAAAACTGATATACTAACAAGATAAAGTAAAAAATCAAACAAGAAAGGAGCCTCCATGTTTGATGCCGATCGCCCCATCATCACTAGCTCACAAGATCGTTTAAATCGAACTACCTTTGCTAAATATTTGGCCCGCTCGATTCTTGATCACCAGAATCCTGAAAGTTTTGTGATTGGTTTATATGGTGGTTGGGGCGTAGGAAAAACCTCTGTCGTGAATATGATGATAGAAGAATTAAATTTTGCCGCGAGCAATATGTTGGATGAAGAAAAACCCATTATTCTAAATTTTAGTCCCTGGAGTTATTCCGGACAAAATCAATTGATTTATAGTTTCTTTCGCAGATTATCGTCCACATTACGTAGTATACCGGATTTAGATAATGCTGATCGCATCATTCATTTACTTGAATTATATGTATCGTTTTTTACTCATCAACCCGTTCCCAAATCTTTACAGGCTAAGCGATCCTGGTTGTTGCGTTTGCTATCTTGGAAAAATGATGCGGCCTATGGCTGGGAATCCGGTCGTGATCTCACCCTGGTAAAAGCTGAGCTGAATGAATTGCTCCGTCAACAAAAACATAAAATCATTATTATTGTTGATAATATTTCACGATTATACGATAACGAAATTAAACAAATTTTCCAAATTGTAAAATCCATGGGTGATTATGCCAATACAACTTATTTACTTTCCTTTGACAAAACACAAGTTATTCAAGCTATTAATCATGTGGATCATGGTGGCGGCAATGAATTTATTGAAAAAGTGATTCAATTACCCTTTGAAGTACCACCGATACTACGACAAGATTTAGAAAGCATTTTGTCTGATCGTCTAAATGATATTATTAATACCATTCCTGAAGAAGCTTGGAATAGTGAATATTGGGCCGATATTTATTTTTCTTCATTGAAATTCTTTTTTGAAAATTGCCGTGATATCACACGCTATGTTAATACCTTGCAATTTAGCTATGAACGTTTACGAGACATTGTTAATCCCGTCGATTTTTTTGCACTGACTGCTATCGAAGTATTTTTACCTCACGTATATTTTGGCATTCGAGATAATAAAGATTTATTTACTGATTTGCTAGATGATGTCTATGCGCTCGATGAAAAACAAATTCAAAAAGATAAGCTGCGTTGCAATGAAATTTTATCACGTGCTGATCATGTTTCCTCTGAAGTATTAATGGAATTATTATTACGTCTCTTTCCTCGATTGCGTCGAATCTATCAACCTGATCGCTTAAGCTATCATTCAAGAGCCGTAGCAAGAAAGTTGCGTCGAATTTGTAGTCCAGATTTATTTGAAGCATATTTCCGCTTATCCATGCAAGCTGGGCAAATTCCTGAATCTGAATTTGAAACGATTCTATCATTAGCGAATGATAGAGAAGCTTTTGATCAAGCACTCACCCGATTAAATCAGGATGAACGTACGCTCAAATTTTTAGATCAGCTTGATAGCAAAGTGATACACAATCTTCCACGCAATCACATTCCGATTATCATATCTGCCTTATTAGATAATGGCGATTTATGTCCACAGGGAACATGTACTCGGTTAAGCTTAGATACGCCGATGCGCATTCATCGCATTATTCATGGGTTATTACAGCGTTTTAAAAAAGCTGAAGAACGTTTCGCAATTTTAGAAACCGCCATAGGCCAAGCAAACAAAAGTATTTGCCTGATCATCCATGAACTTAAAGAACAAAGTCGCGAACATCTCGCAGAAGAAGATACGTTTTTGCCACTCGAATTTCGTGATGTAACACCCGAACAATTGAGCGAATTACGCAAACTGGCTGTTACTCAAATAGAGCAATGGGCAAAAAGTGGTCGGCTGGCTGAACACCCCCATCTATTGCCTATACTGTATGCATGGCGTGATTGGGGTAATTCTGAAGATTGCAAAAAATTTGTCGACGAAATGGTACAAACTGATCGTGGATTAATCGCATTACTCCTAACAACGCTTGATAAAGCGATTGCCCAAGCCATGAGCGAATACGAAAGAAATCCGGCATGGGAAATTTATCTTGATGATATTCGAGCATTTATTCCTATCGAAAAGATCGCAGCCCATGCAAAATTACTTTTTGAAGATCCTTATTTTGAAAAACTCCGTGAACGTGAACAACTAGCTCTGATGATTTTTCTTGATTTAATCAAAGCAAAAACTATAAAAAAAATTCCAAGAACTACCGCATAAAATTATTCTGCTGTGAATCGTCACCAACCTACCTTCTAACTCTAGGCGTTTCTATTTCGGGAGGAGCGCTTGGTTGAACCAGTGGATTCATCGGTAAAGCATGAGATAGATTCTCAATAATAGACTTCATCTCATCCATTATCGTTGTTAAGCGAGTCACCATACCCGCTAATGATGTGTCTATTTTCATCTTCGAGATAATGGTAAAAATTAGCCCATATAATTCCTTATAATCTTCTTGGGAATAAATATTATTAGGCAAGGGTGTGATTAATTTTTCTTTAAATTCCTGAAGCTTCTTCAGCCATTGCACTCGTATTGTTTCTGTTTTCTGAAGTCGATCACGAATATTATCGAGCATCGTTCGGCCAATTTCTGGACGAGGAGCAAGATAAGCTTCGATAGGTGGAAACACTGAAAGAAAAGCGTGATATAACGCAACTTCAGGTCTGTTTATAATTTCATAATTCAGAGATGCTTGCATCCATACTTCTGGTAGTACGTTCTGACCATCCTGTATGATGTGATTAATAATATCTTTTTTTAGCTTAAATAAATCATAATCTTCTTTAAACCCACAATATTCATCAAAAAAATTAAACAGATCGCTATCATAGTCATTGCAATCAGTAACATTTTTTAAAAAGCAAATCGCTTCATCAAAATGTCTGTTGCTCATTAATTGCTTAAATATACCGTAACTCGCCGTGCTCTGATCTTCTGGAGTAAACCGAATAAAATCACTAGTCTGAAATCCTTTAAACGATGGCGACAAAGAATGAAAATGAATACGTGCATTATCATTTTTTTGATAAGCATAATATAAAAATAAACTATAATTAACTTTGTCTTTTAAATCTTGTTCAGTCGCTTTTTCTAAAAAAATATTTAATAATTTTATACAAATTCTATCTGAGAATATATGATTGTTTAAGCCGTACAAAAAAAACTCCTGAAAAATACTCCTGTCAGTATTTAAAACGAGCTTTATAATGCGATGTATGTCTTTATTGTTTTTTTCGAGCTCCTCAAACGCATCTTTCGTTCCATGAGCTAAAACAAGAGCTTTAGAAGTCGAATATTTTTTTAACCAGATACAGTCTTTAAAATTTGGGAGAGATACTCCAGTTAATATCATCACTAAAAATGCACATTCAGACAGCTTTTGATTGACACACTGACTGTCATTAATTTTAATATGATGATTCTGCAAAAATTCGGAAGAAATACTACTATCTAACGGCAAAAATGTATCTGACAAAAACGCCTTGGTAGCAATATCAGAACCGTGAATGATTGCAAGAGCACACCATGCCATCGCTTCGATAGGTTTATCTCGTTGAGCACGATAAATATAAGCGAGAGTCTGATAAACATAACTATTAAACAACGGTGCCTGCCCAAAATAAAAAATTTTTAGTAGGCTCTGTTCCGCAGCTAATTTTTCAGCCTGCGTCACTTGGTTAGGTTGAAAATGAGATTTATAAGTAGGCACTCTTCCGATCACATAATTAAAAATAGGATGATCTGGATAAGTTGTGAGGTGTTCTTTTGCAATTTGATAAGCTATTTCTCCTGTTACTGATGTTTTAATATTGTTCTCTACCTGCACACGAAAATTCGCCTCGCCAAAAGGAGAACGTAAAATTAATTCTATTGCCGCATCCACATCTTTTAATTTATGTAGCGCTTCTACTTCACTTAATGCAAGACCAACATATTTTGTTTTAATTTGGATTTGTTTTGTCATGGCCAATAGTGCCTCATTTTTTATTTTTTAGATGCAACATCATAACGAAAATGTGAATAAAAATATATGTAGATGGATAGTGCTGTGGTGTTGACCTTCGTGTAATTTTTTTGTATTCTTGTGGAAAATTTATACATTCGTTTGGAATACCGCAACATCAATGAGAATATTATGCCTCTTAATCAATCGCTCACCTTTGCCCTTTACCAAATTGGCGCCATTCAATTCGGTGAATTCAAATTAAAAAGCGGGCAATTGTCGCCTATTTATATTAATTTAAGAAAAATTATTTCTTACCCAGATTTATTAAGGACGATAGGTGCCGCTTTTTGGGATAACATTGGTCAGTGGCAATTTGATCTTATTTGTGGTGTTCCATATACTGCCTTACCGATTGCTACCTATCTATCGCTTGAACACAATATTCCCATGGTCATGCGTCGTAAAGAAAAAAAAGATTATGGCACCAAACAATTGATTGAAGGTGTATTTAATCCCGGGCAACACTGTTTGATCATCGAAGATATTATCACTACGGGTAGTAGCATTCTCGAAACCGCAAATGATTTAGAACAAGCAGGATTAAAAATAACTGATGTGATTGCCCTAATTGATCGTGAACAAGGTGGAATAGAAAATCTTTCTAAACGATTTAATCCTCATACCATTATCTCATTAACAGCTATTTTACATTCACTATTACACTCCAGTCTGTTAAATTCAACAGAATGCAAAATTGTTGAACGGCTTTTAGAAGTTAAATCTCAGTAACATAGGCATCTACTTAACATAGAGAGATCTGCTTAAATGTTTCATTTATCTTATAGCGAGCGTTCTAAATATTGTCTTTCTTCTTTAGCTAGGCGATTGTTCGAATTATGCGATGAAAAAGCTACTAATCTCGCCTTTTCTGCTGACGTTACCTCGACTGAACAACTACTAACGTTAGCGAACCAATTAGGGCCTGAAATTTGTTTACTAAAAACCCATATTGATATCATTGAAGATTTTACACCTTATCTCGCTTTAGAGCTGGGCAAGCTAGCGCATAAACACCGTTTTTTAATATTTGAAGATAGAAAATTTGCTGATATTGGTAATACCGTCAAATTGCAATATGCTGGCGGTATTTATCATATTGCTGACTGGGCCGATATGATTAATGCTCATTGCTTACCAGGACCTGGTATGGTGAAAGGCCTCGCTGAAGTAGGCCGAAAAAAAAATCGCGGCTTAGTATTAGTAGCAGAAATGAGTTCTGCCCAACATTTTTTTAGCGAAGATTATTTAAAAAATACATTGAAAATAGCCGAGCAATTTGCCGATTTTGTTATTGGATTTATTACGCAACACGCACCTTCTACCGATCCCCATTGGATTAACATGACGCCAGGCGTTAAATTAGACGATGGCTCTGATAAGCTAGGCCAACAATACATTACTCCTAAGAAAGCCATTATTGAAAATCGTGCTGATATTATTATTGTCGGGCGAGGTATTATTGCTGCAGCCGATCCACTAGCAGAGGCTCGCCTATACCGCGAACAAGGATGGAAAGCTTATCAAGAACGTTGTCAGAAAAAATAATGCCACTCACCTATCCTCACTAGCTCCAATTTCATTTAGACTTACACACTTATCTTTAGGTACAATATGCCCCCTAATCGTTTTATGATTTTGCCCAACCCAGCTACAGAGCTTAGTCATCATTTAAGGAGACACCATGGTTGAATCTACACGCGAGGTGAATATGCCAGCCAAAGAAAAAATAAACTTATCTATCAAAGAATTAGTGGATCTCGCGCTTGCACGTGGTGAAGGCGAATTAGCAGCTAATCAAGCCTTAGTCGTCAAAACAGGGATGAGAACAGGTAGATCTCCTAAAGATCGATTCATCGTCAAAGACGCTATCACTGAAGATCAAGTAGATTGGAATGCCATTAATCAACCCATCAGTCCAGAAAAATTCGATGCCTTGTGGCAAAAAGCGATTCAATATCTAAGCAAACAACCCACTCATTTTGTTTCTTATTTACGCGTTGGTGCACATGAACAACTAGGAATACCGGTTAAAGTCATGACCGAGCTTGCTTGGCATAGTCTATTTGCTTACGTTCTTTTCATCCGACCAGAATCCCCTGTTACGCATAATGAACCTGGACAGTGGACTATTTTAAGTGTGCCAAATTATCAGACCAACCCAGCTGAAGATGGTGTCAATGGTGATGCTGCTGTCATATTGGATTTTTCTAAACGTTGTATTCTCATTTGCGGCACACATTACGCGGGCGAAATGAAAAAAGCTATGTTTTCTGTGCTCAATTTTATCTTACCTAAACATGATATTTTACCCATGCATTGTGCAGCTAATGTGGGTAAATCGGGTGATACAGCATTATTTTTTGGTTTATCCGGAACGGGTAAAACAACATTATCGGCCGATCCAGAACGTTTTTTGATTGGTGACGATGAACATGGTTGGGGAGAAGATGGCGTTTTTAATTTTGAAGGGGGATGTTATGCAAAATGCATTGATCTATCTCACGAACGTGAACCACTCATTTGGGATGCGATTCGTTACGGTTCGGTAATTGAAAATGTTGTACTCGATCCAAAAACTAAAGAACCTATTTATTCGGATGCGACGCTGACACAAAATACCCGTGCAGCCTATCCACGAGAATATATACCACAGCGCATTGAAGAAAATCGAGGTGCACAGCCTGACTCTGTACTATTTCTCACTTGTGATTTATATGGCGTATTACCGCCAGTGGCACGGCTTAGCATTGAACAAGCGGCTTATTATTTCTTAAGCGGTTACACGGCTCTTGTTGGCAGTACGGAAGTAGGACAAGGCAGTGGCGTCAAATCAACTTTTAGCACTTGTTTTGGCGCACCTTTTTTTCCACGACCTCCGCAAGTTTATGCTGAATTATTGATGAAACGATTAAGACATCACAACACTGTTGTTTATCTTGTCAATACGGGTTGGACAGGTGGAGCCTATGCTCAGGGTGGGCAACGATTCTCGATTCCCATTACTCGTGCCATTGTACGTGCCATTGTAAATGGAAAATTGAAAAATGCTGTCTATGAAAAATTGCCAGGATTCCATTTAGATGTTCCTACAGAAATCACGGGTATCGATTCTAAAATACTCAATCCACGAAAAGCCTGGCAAGATACCTCCGCCTATGAAACCAATGCTCATATCTTGATTGAAAAATTTATTGAAAATTTCAAACGATTCAATGTAACCGAGGAAATCAAAAACGCTGGACCGCATGCCGATTGAAAAAAATATTCGTCATATTAAAAATTTAATTGCAGTTTACGAAAAAAAATATGGGCGAGAACCCAATTCTGTTCGGTTACTTGCCGTCAGCAAGCATCAATCGATAGAAAAGATTACTCAAGCCATCGACGCTGGGCAGCGCGCTTTCGGTGAAAGCTATTTACAAGAAGCGCTCATAAAAATTGCTGCCTTAAAATCCACTTCATCACCTGGCAACTCGAATAGCCAAGATAAGCAGTTAGAGTGGCACTTTATTGGTCCTGTTCAACGTAATAAGACGCGAAAGATTGCTGAGAATTTTTCTTGGGTTCATAGCGTAGCAAATACCAACATCGTTCAGAAATTAAACGATTATCGTCCAATTCATTTACCTCCACTCAATATTTGTATTCAGGTTAATATTAGTCAAGAAGCTAGCAAATTTGGTATCCCTTTATCCGAAATCGAACCCCTAATGAACGATTGTTTAACCCTACCTCTCATCAAAGTACGTGGACTAATGGCTATTCCATCAGCAACACCAAGTTTTGATGCACAACGAACCCATTTTCACCCATTATCCTTAAAATTCTACGAACTAAGAAAAAAAGGTTACTCCATTGATTCTTTATCCCTAGGAATGTCCGAAGATTTTGAAGCGGCTATTGCAGAAGGTTCAACCATTATTCGCATAGGTAGTGCAATTTTTGGTAGACGATCTTAACTTTATCCCATTTTAAAGACGAAAATAGGGGTAAAATAAATAAATAGGATAATAAAAAGGGTAGCTAGGAATGCTCAAAAAATACCTCTTTATAATAATATCGTTAGTATTTATTTTTTTTCTGAATGCTCAAGCTTTTGCCCGAGTAAAAGGTATTTACGTTACTCAATATAATTTTGAGAACACAGCATTTCTCACTTATTTAATTAAGCATGCTAAGGCTGCAAAAATTGATACATTTGTCATTGATCTTGAAAAGCCTTCCAAGAGATATCGAGATAATATAGGCTTATTAGAAGAAAACAATATTCATTATGTGGCTAGAATTGTTATATTTCCCGACGGTGGCACGAAATATGCAGTCAAGTCACCGGAGTATTGGCAGAGGAAATACAAATTAGTAAAACAAGCGGTTGATTGGGGTGCTGATGAAATTCAGTTAGATTATATCCGTTATAATACCAAACAAAAACCTTCCTCAGAAAATTCCAAAGATATCCATACCATCATTAAATGGTACAAAGAAAAATTATCAGGGCAGGGCATTCCTTTACAAGTGGATGTGTTTGGCATCGCCAGTTTCGGCGAATCCAAATATATTGGGCAAAACATTAAATTATTCTCCCAGAGTGTCGATGCTATTTGCCCAATGGTTTATCCATCGCACTATGTACCCTTTTCAGAGCATTATAAAACGCCTTATCAAACCGTCTATCATTCGCTTAGTAATATCAAAAAACAATTTAATAATAATATGCCAATTAAATTGTACGCTTACATAGAACTTTCAAATTATCATTACCGTATGACTCAAGCACAAAAACTTGAGTATATTAAAGCGCAAATTAAAGCTGTTGAAGCCGCGAATGCTGATGGGTGGTATGCCTGGAGCCCTCATAATCGTTACGAAAATTTATTTCATGTATTGCAAAATATGCATTAATTATGAATAATTGCTAGTAACGTAATTTACATTCCATGTTTAAAAAATACTGTAACTCCCCAGGTTGTGGATAAACTAGGGTTATTTTTGTAACAAAATACGTGATTGTCATCCTGAGCACTGTTTTTTAGTGCGAAGGATCTCGATTTGTTTAAAAAAAACGAGATCCTTCGTCGCAAAAAAACGCTCCTCAGGATGACAACCCTGGGGAGTTACAAAATATTTTCTGAGAATACACTATGACAAAACCTGTTATTGCCATTATTGGGACAGGTAATATGGGTACTAGTTTAATTGGCGGATTAATAAAAAGCGGTTATCCTTCCGATAAAATATGGGGTACTTGTCCGAATAAAGAAAAGCTTGAGCATTTGCATCAGTACTTTCATATCCATACTTCAACTAATAATATTAAAGCATGCGAATCTGCTGAGGTTATTCTGTTTGCTGTCAAACCTAACATATTAAAAGAAGTTGCAGCTGAACTCGCTAGTTTGATTCAAAGCCGTCATCCTTTAATTATTTCCATTGTAACTGGCATTCAAACACAGAATATTCAAGCATGGCTGGGAGAGGACATCCCTATCGTCCGCGCTATGCCTAACACACCAGCACTGATTAATGCTGGTGCAACCGCACTATATGCTAATACCCTGGTTGATCATTCCCAACGAAATATCGCTGAATCAATTTTGCGTTCGGTAGGTGTCGCTGTATGGTTGCAGGAAGAATCATTGCTTGATATTGTTACTGCCATATCGGGCAGTGGTCCCGCTTATTTTTTTCTAATCATGGAAGCCATGCAGCAAATTGCCCAAAAATTAGGATTATCCTCAAAGATAGCCTCATTACTGATAAAAGAAACCGCTTTGGGAGCCGCCCGTATGGCGATAGAAAGTGATTACTCTTTAGAAGAACTCAGACAGAAGGTAACATCGCCTGGTGGTACCACTGAAAAGGCGGTTTCTGTTTTAGAAGAAAATCAGATCCGCAAAATTTTTAAAAATGCCATCGATGCTGCTGTGAAACGTTCGCAGGAATTAGGTCAATTGAAGTCTTCTCATAGAGGGAACTAAAGATGTCCAATACATTGAACTCTGCGCTATTGTTTTTGGTCAAAACACTCTTTGATTTGTATTTGACCCTACTCGTTATCCGCATTATTTTGGTCTACGTCAAAGCAAACTATTTTGATCCAATCACTCAATTTGTAGTGAAATTGACTGATTTTCCGGTAAAACCATTACGTCGTCTCATTCCGAATATTCGCAATCTTGAATTATCAAGTATTGTATTAACATTCACCTTGGAAGTGATTAAGTTTGTTTTACTATCCTTCATCACCTATATGTCATCAACTTTTTTAGGTTTACTACTTCTTGCCCTTGGCGATACTTTAAATTTAGTGATTCAACTATTTTTCTATGCCATTTTATTACAAGCCATATTAACTTGGGTGCAGCCCGGATCGTCCTTTAATCGTTTACTCTATCAATTTACTTCGCCGGTGATGCAACCATTTCAACGTATCATCCCTCCTCTAGGAGGCATTGATATTTCTCCTATTCCAGCGCTCATTACTTTACAATTATTAAATATTATTTTAGTTAACCCACTGATGTCTGCTGGGTTTGGCGCATCGCTTGGTTAACAGTACCACGTACTAGGTTAGTCGTTAATGAAAATAGTGTTCGCTAGCAATAATCAAAATAAACTAAGTGAACTCAATGCATTAATCAATAAACGCCCCTTGTTAAAGCAGACACCAGTCAATCTCTCCCTAAAAAAGTCTGCACGAATGACTCACCCAAGCGCTACTATTGAGCTCATTTCTCAATCGTTTTATGGTGTCACTGAGGTTGAGGAATCTGGTTTAACCTTTGTTGAAAATGCTCTCATAAAAGCTAGGCATGCGTCGCAAATCACAGGGTTACCTACGATTGCAGATGATTCTGGTTTAGTCGTACCCATTTTAAATAACGCCCCTGGTATTTACTCGGCTCGTTATGCAGGCGATAATGCTACCGCTGAAGATAATATAGAAAAATTATTAAATAACTTAAAAAATGTACCTAGCCGTCAGCGAAATGCTTATTTTTATTGTGTTTTAGTATGTATATTACATGAACACGACCCTATCCCATTAATCTGTGAAGGAAAATGGCAAGGAAGCATCGCCTGTCAACTGAAAGGTAAACAAGGCTTTGGTTATGATCCTATTTTTTATATCCCAGCTAAAAAACGAACGGCTGCGCAATTATCACCCATCATCAAAAATAAAATTAGCCATCGTGGAATTGCGTTACAATTACTCATGAAAAGACTAGCGGAAAAGTTATGACAGCATTAACAGTAAAACAACTTACCAAACAATATCCAAATGGTACATCGGCTTTAAAAGGTATTAATCTTGATGTTGCTCAAGGCGATTTTTTCGCATTGCTGGGCCAAAATGGCGCTGGAAAATCGACTACGATTAGTATTATTTGTTCTCTGGTGAAAAAAACTTCGGGGAAAGTGTATATATTTGGCCATGATACTGATCAAGAACTTGCTTTAGCAAAATCATTTATTGGTATTGTTCCTCAAGAAATTAATTTTGGACAATTTGAAAAAATTTCCCATATTTTAATTAATCAAGCAGGCTTCTATGGCATTCCTAAACATATCGCCATCACGCGAATGGAAATTTATCTTAAAAAAATGGGGCTATGGGAAATGCATGATCAACCAGCCATGCGTTTATCAGGCGGCATGAAAAGACGCCTGATGATTGCACGCGCCTTGATGAACCAACCCAAATTATTGATCCTCGATGAACCAACAGCAGGTGTGGATATTGAACTTCGTCATACTTTATGGGACTTTCTGACTGAACTCAATCAACAAGGTACCACTATTATTTTAACCACACATTATCTTGAAGAAGCTGAACATCTTTGCAAACATGTTGCCATCATTGATCATGGTGAAATCATTGAACATGCCGATATGAAATCTCTTATCAATCGATTACATACTCAAACAATGGTATTTGATCTTGAACAACCCTTATTTAAAAATGTCGAGCTAAGCGGATACGATTTTCGTCAAATAGATCCAACAACGCTCGAAATTGAGATTCATCGCGCGCAATCGCTAAATGATTTGTTTCAACTATTCACCCAACAACAAATTCGCGTAGCTAGCATGCGAAATAAAACTAACCGTTTAGAAGAATTATTTATCCATTTAATTTCAGGAAATAAAAAAATTCACCCCCAAAAAAACTTGGATTTGGAGCAAAATAAGTGATGAATAAATATCCTGGTTTTCATGCCAATATGATTGCGTTGCAAACTATCTTACGTAAAGAAATTTCTCGATTTATGCGGATCTGGTCGCAAACATTGTTGCCACCAGCTATCACCATGAGTTTATATTTTGTAATTTTTGGAAAATTCATTGGCTCTCAAATACATCAAATTGATGGTTATAGTTATATTCAATACATTGTTCCGGGATTAGTTATGATGTCGATCATGACTAATGCTTATGCGAATACAGCTTCTTCATTTTTTCTAATAAAATTTAATAAAAGTATTGAAGAAATGTTAGTTTCACCCATGGGTAATCTCATTATCTTACTTGGCTTTACCTTGGGCGGTACCTTACGTGGAATAGTGGTAGGGTTGATCGTTGTATTGATCTCCTTTCTTTTTACCCATGTCCCCATTTACCATCCATTCATTATTATCAGTACCGCTATACTCGCTGCCATGCTCTTTTCGATTGGCGGTTTAATTAACGCCATTTATGCAAAACGATTTGATGATATTTCATTCATTCCTACTTTCATATTAACGCCACTGACCTATTTAGGCGGTGTTTTTTATTCTATTAAACAATTACCTGCTTTTTGGCAAACTATTTCTTTAGGCAATCCTGTACTTGCTATCGTTGATACTTTTCGTTATGGTTTACTTGGAATTTCTGATTTAAATATTTATGTTGGCTTTATTATTATTTTTTTATTGTTGACTAGTATGTTTTTTTGGGCTTGGTTATTATTACAAAGAGGTGTTGGGATAAAAGTTTAAGTACGTCTGACGCACAGGACAAAACTCGAATTAAAGGAAAGAGACATCGTATGTTAAAACACACTATTATTCTTATCACTCTTAGTATTCTCGTCATTCTCTTAACATCTTATACTTCTTATGCTCAGGATGGGATGATATGGTTATTAGCGGCACATGATTGGGTAGCCAATGCGCTCACCAACATTTTCTCTGGCGGTCAAGCTGGTAATCTCATCAGAGAAATGCTGGCTCTGCTTTGTATTCCGGTAGCGATTGGGTTAATCCCTGCCATTCTATATTGGGCAATCAAACGGCATTGGTTTCCTTATTTTATGGAAGTTGTGTGGGTTGTCTGGTTGATCCAAGTCGGAGCATTATTGGTAATAGCTAAAACTGCACCGATTGTTTCTTGATTGACTTAAAATCAAGTAGAACGAAAAGTTGGTAGCTGTTCTTTTTTTTCAAATCCAATAAGCCGTTGTTACCATCACTTTTGAAACAAATGTCATCGCTTTTTTTACTAGCCAAGGCAATTCACGTGCTCCAGCTGTGATTGCATCCGCTCGATGTTGCGTTTCATCTCTTTCCATTTGTTTAAGAATTTCATCACTACGTTGATCTTGCTCAGGTAACAAATGCCGGTGCTTCTCTAAATGGGTGATGACTTGCGTCTCGGTCTCAGCAACAAACCCTAAACTCCAACGATCCCCCATGATGCCTGCCAATATTCCCATTCCAAACGATCCTGCATACCAGAATGGATTGAGATAACTCGTATGACTATCTAGCTCTCGCAAACGTTTTTCACACCAAACCAAATGATCGCCTTCTTCTATGGCAGCTTGTTCCATTTTTTCTTTGATAACTGGTGTTGAAGAAACCAGCGCTTGTCCATGATAAAGTGCCTGGGCACATATTTCACCCGCATGATTGACTCGCATTAACCCAGCCGAATGTACACGTTGCTCTTCTGTCAAAATAACTTCTTGAGAATAACCTTGTGCTGGATACGATTTTCCAGTTGTTTGCGGACAATGGTTTAATGTCCGAATTGATCGATCCAAGCTTAAACAAACTTTATCGAAAATTGAATATTCACGTTTCATTGAGATAACTCTTGCATTACGACTATATTTTCTCATAATACAATATTTCCGATCTACTTTTACAGGAGCCGTGCTTGATGGGGCAAAATAAATCCGCTTTGCTGTCCACAGAAGTTCGCCACTTTGATATCACCCAGTTTGATTTCACTCATTTGGTTGATGCCATGCAGGGAACGGCATTTCAAGCTAGAAATTTAGCTCGAGCAGCACAAATTTATGAACAAATGTTGCGCGATAATCAATGCAGCATTATTTTATGCCTTGCTGGTTCCTTAATTAGTGCTGGGCTAAAGAAAGTAATCATCGATATGATTGATCATAATATGGTGGATGTGATTGTATCGACCGGTGCTAATATCGTAGACCAAGATTTTTTTGAGGGATTAGGCTTTAAACATTATCAAGGGTCTCCTCATTTAGATGACGTTAAGCTGCAAAGTTTAGCCATTGATCGTATCTACGACACATTAATTAATGAAGATGAGTTACGTATTTGTGATGAAACCATTTGTACTATTGCTAACACTTTACATCCCAAGCCTTATTCTTCACGCGAATTTATCCAAGAAATGGGTCGTTACCTAGAAAAAAATGGTAAAAATGATCCCTCCATTGTACTACGAGCTTATCAAAAAAATGTGCCCATTTTTGTGCCCGCATTCAGTGATTGCAGTGCTGGCTTCGGTTTGGTTATGCATCAAGTGAAGCATCCTCAACGACATGTCAGCATTGATTCTGTCAAAGATTTTCGTGAACTTACCCAACTTAAAATTGCTGCAAAAGAGACAGGTTTATTCATGGTGGGCGGTGGTGTGCCGAAAAATTTTGCTCAAGATGTTGTCGTTGCTGCCGAATTGTTAGGAGCAGAAGTCCCCTTACATAAATATGCTGTACAAATCACTGTGGCAGATGAACGCGATGGAGGCTTGTCTGGTTCGACATTACGTGAAGCTTGTTCTTGGGGTAAAGTCTCAGTTGTACATGAACAAATGGTTTATAGTGAAGCAACGCTTGCCCTCCCTATTATTGTCGGTTATGCCTATAATAAAAAAGCCTGGCAAACACGTAAAGATAGGATGTATAGTAATTTATTTAATCAAACCACTGTTGAATCCATTCTTGCATAGGCTCAATAAAAATGACTGATTGGTCTGTACAGCAGGCCCGCGATATCTACCATATTGCCCAATGGAGTGATGGCTTCTTTGATATTGGCGAACAAGGAACGATTCAGGTTTATCCACATGGCCCACGTGAGCAAGCCGCTCATATTGATTTATTTGAATTATCACAACATCTCAATAATCAAGGCATTCCTCTTCCCGTTCTGGTGCGTTTTACTGATATTTTAAAAAAGCGTATCAAAATATTAAATGATGCTTTTACGCAAGCCATGCAGGAAAATCAGTATCAAGGCTCGTACTTAAGTGCTTATCCTATTAAAGTTAACCAACAACGTCGTGTCGTCGAAACCATTCTGCAAAATGGCCAAGCGCCCGTAGGCTTAGAAACGGGCAGCAAACCGGAATTATTAGCTGCATTAGCAATTACTAATCAAACAGATGCCATGATTATTTGTAATGGTTATAAAGATCGCGAATACATTCGCTTAGCATTAATTGGTCAACGTCTTGGACATCGCGTTCTGATCATTTTAGAAAAATTGACTGAACTCGCTTTCGTATTAGAAGAAGCTGACAAATTAAATATCGAGCCGATTTTAGGAGTAAGGGTAAGACTTTCTTCAATCAGCGAAGGAAAGTGGCAAAATTCTGGTGGTGAAAAATCAAAATTTGGATTTTCTGCACCACAACTTTTACAAGTAGTTCAACAACTGCAATCACGAAATCGTTTACATTTATTGCAAGTTTTACATTTTCATTTCGGATCACAGGTAGCTAACATTGCGCATATTCAACGCGCTATGCACGAAGGAGCGCGCTATTATGCTGGGTTACGCTCGTTAGGTGCGCCTATTAATATTGTTGATGTTGGCGGCGGGCTAGGCGTTGATTATGAAGGCACGCGCTCCCGCAGTTTTTGTTCCGTGAATTATACGATCCAAGAGTATGCAAATAATATTGTGTATACGCTTGCAGAGATTTGCGAACAACATTATCTACCTCATCCGCGCATCATCACTGAATCTGGTCGTGCCATTACGGCACATCATGCTTTACTCATTACAAACGTGATTGCTACTGAATCAGCCTGTGATTTAAGTAATCTTAAACCACCAGAAAAATCTGATATACCTATTTTGCATAGCTTATGGAATAGTTTTAATTATTTATCTGAAAGTACTGTGCTTGAAATTTATCATGACATTTGCCATTGGATGTCTGAAATTCATACTATGTATATTCATGGTTTAATTGGTATTGAAAAACGTGCTTATGCAGAACAAGTTTATTTTGCCATTTGCTATCGATTACGTGATTTTCTGAAACCAAAAATACGCGCACATCGGGAAGTGAGTGATGAACTCAATAAAAAATTAGCTAATAAATTTGTTTGCAATTTTTCACTCTTTCAATCGTTACCAGATGCCTGGGCAATTGATCAAGTATTTCCAATTATGCCACTCTCTGGGCTTGACCAATTTCCCACTGAACATGGCATTTTACACGATATTACTTGTGATTCGGACGGCCGCATCAACAAATATGTCAATAATTACGGTTTAGAAAGTACATTACCTTTGTTACCTTACGACACCAACCAACCCTATTTATTAGGTATTTTTTTGGTCGGCGCTTATCAAGAAATTTTGGGAGATTTGCATAACTTATTTGGTGATACCAACTCAGTGCATGTTGAATTAACACCCGAAGGAAAATATCATCTTACTAATACCATTCACGGCGATACGGTTGAATCAACCTTGCGTTACGTCGACTTCGATAAAAATTCATTAATGCAATCCTATCAACGACAACTCGAAAAAGCACAATTAAGCCCCGAAGAATGCAAAGAATTTTTAACTGATTTAGAAGTTGGGCTGGCTGGTTATACTTATTTTGAAGCGTAAATAGTAGATCGCAATGACGCTCCATCTTTTTATCCATGAAAATTGTAAGTATAAGTTACAATTTTCATGGATAACCGCCATACTTGTCAAGCATTAGTGTTCGTAGCTATATAATGTCCAACCGCATAGTTTATAAAGAAGACGAGCGGCTACATTTGCATCCCATTCGCTAGCAGGATCAACCATCCCAGATGAGCTATGAGGCGTTATCTTACCTAACGATACTTCACTGAGATCAAAGCCGATAATTTTTCGTTTTGACTGAATAATCTTTTTGAAAAGATAAAGCACTTCATTAAAATCTAACCCGCCAGGAACGGGAGTACCAGTATGCGGACAAAAGTGAGGGGCGAGCCCATCAATATCAAAAGAAATATAAACCTCAGATCCTAAGTGCTGAATAATGTCGTCACACAAGCTAGACCAACTTCTACCAATCATTTTTTGTTCGGCAAGATCTGCATCAAAAAAGGTGCTAATACGAACAGAATTATTTTCAATAAATTTAGCTTCGTCTTCACAAAAATCACGAATACCGACTTGGATTAGTTTTTCTAAAGGAGTTTTAGTTATCACGTTATACATAATGGATGCATGTGAATACTCGAATCCTTCGTATGCCTGTCGCATATCAGCATGCGCATCAATATGAAGAACATGCATGTTAGGATATTTTTCTAAAAATGATTGTATTCCACCAAATGGTATAGAATGATCGCCACCAATCAGCCCAACAAATTTATCTTGATTAAGCCATTTCTTGGTTTCGTTATAGATATATTTATTTAATTTTTCACTGTAATGATTCACCGCGTTCAGCGCAGCAAGAATATTTTTCTGGCTATCATCTATTTTTTCAGAAATGATTTTTAAAGCAGCTGTACGGGCTTTTGCATTCCATTCTTGTATATGTGGCGAATGTTCAAGCATAGCGATTCCTGCTTCAAAAAAATTTCCTAGATCGCGATCATATAAATCAACTTGTTTACTTGCAGCAAAAATAGCTTGTGGACCGTAAAAAGTTCCTGATCCATAAGAAGTGGTTGCTTCCCATGCGACTGGGATGAGAATTAGTTTGGATTCTTCTACCGTAAATGGAAGACCAAAAATACCGGAATCTTTAGTGGCTGCTGCATTTGGATCAAAATGTGTCATGTTCTTTGCTCGTATGCTAATATGTCAACGCATTGCGCTGCCAAAACGAAGAGTAACAACAAAAAATGCAGGTTACCTGATGACAACATTCCAATCAATGCTTATTAAAAAACATCCAAATTTACCTGCAAGAGTCATGCGTATGCTAACCCCTCATGGGGAAGTGCTAACACCAACATTTATGCCAGTCGGCACTCGAGCCATGTTAAATTATGTGACGCCTAGCGATCTGGTTGCTAATGGTAGTCAGCTTATTTTAGGTGGTAATACCTACCACATGTTATGTGCTCCTGGGATGGAAGTAATTGAGCGTGTAGGCGGAATGCACAAATTCATGGGCTGGCCACAAGCCATGTTAACAGATAGTGGTGGTTTTCAAGTATTCAGCTTATCTAAGAAAGGATCCATTTGTATTATCGATGACGATGGGGCAGTCTTCAAACATCCTCTAACAGGAAAAATTATTCATCTGAATCCGCAAACTTCCATACAAACGCAAAAAATCATTGGGGCAGATATCATCATGGCATTCGACCAATGCACGCCAGAAGAAGGTGGTCGCGAAATTGCATTAGCAGCACTTGATCGTACACATCGCTGGTTAGTTTTATCTAAACAAGAACACGATAAAAACTCTTTTTCTCGTTATGGATTTCAGCAAGCGCTATTTGGCATTATACAAGGTGGTAGTTTTAGAGATTTACGAGAACAGAGTACAGAATTTATTTTGCAACAAGATTGTGATGGCATTGGAATAGGCGGTGAAGTCATTGGCTTTGATATGGTAAAAACATGTGAAATTATTGATTGGGTTCGACCATTATTACCTGAAAACAAAGTACGTTACACTATGGGTGTTGGTCTTGATCCACAAGATTTAATCAATGTAGTTGCGAAAGGTATTGATATTTTTGATTGCGTCGCACCAACACGAAATGCACGTCACGGTACTTTATATTATGGTGAGATCGTCGAACAGGATGGCTGGCTAGCGTTTAAAAATAAGGATGAAAGATGCCGTATTTTGATTAAAAAAAATGAATATTCCAAAGATGAAAATCCCATTATGCCTAATTGCCTTTGCTACACTTGCAAACATTTTTCACGCGCTTATCTACACTATCTTTTCAAAGAAGGCTTAATCGCTTATTTTCATTTAGCTAGCATTCATAATCTTCATGTCATGCAAACCGTCTGTACCCGCATGCGAAATATCTTATTAAGAGATTAAACTCTGCTTAGAACTTAGGGCGATGTTTTTTTCATGTGGGCAATTTCAGGCTTTTGATTATCCATCTGCTTAACTGCTATGAATCGAAGATACTCATAATAAATTTGACATAAACGTCCTTGTGACAAAGCCTTAAGATAAGGGTTTAATTTTTCAGCCAACACTTTTCCATTTAACAAAGCTTGAAGCTTTTGTGCAGCTGAAATTTTTACACTTCCCGAAAAACCAAAATGAAAAAAATTAAAAAGGGTTCTTATATAGAGTGGTTCAGTATCTCGTTTTTCACGATAATCATCAAGTTTAGCATCAATCGCTATATAGTTTAATAATTGACGGTAGGCTGGCACCCCCATTTCAGTATCAGTTAATACTAATCCAATATTTTTACAAATGCTTAAAGTATTGTTTAATGCCGCTCTTAGTTCAATATTGGCATAAATATTATTTGCTAGGACTAAAATAAATTGATATCCCTTAAAAGAAGCACTTAATTTTGTTAATTTTTTTAATTGCTGTTGCTCTGTCAAATAATAGATTAAAATATCTTTATTATCTGCTGGCCTATCTTGTTTTAATGTATCTCGATTGAAACCACGGATAATTATGTTTAGATTCGCTTTGTTGATACTCGATTTGCCAATAAGATACGGTAAAATAAAAATCGCCTCATCTGAACGAAATGAATTAATTTCAATTAAATCTAAAGTGGATAATAACTCACACTCATCTAGATACTCTCGTAATTGTCCAGGCAAAGGATTATGTAAATTTTTGAACTTTTCAGGACGTACGATAGCTAAATCACCCATCTTTTGTTTAAACTTAGTGGAAAAGGATTGATTAAAAAATAAATTGTAACATTTGAAGTTTTTAACTTGATCTTGTGTCGATAAATTAATTAAAGCGGTGTTTTCTTGATGAAGACGTTCTGATCGCATATTTTCCTCTCCATAGGATTTTGTATAATAAAAAGTATTGATGTATTCCAACTCACCTATCCTTTATCACTTCTTATTTGCTTACTCTCACAAATCTAAGTAGCATAAAACAGATATCTAGAAATAACACTAAAGGAATAGCATGTTAGCACCTACTTTCGAAATGGATCTGCAAATGATATTTCGAGTTGTTCTCGCTTGTTTACTCGGTTGCTTAATCGGTTGGGAAAGAGAACGACATCGCAATATTGTTTCGGCTGGTATACGAACTTATGGTGCAATTGCTTTAGGTTCATGTGTCTTTGGGATTCTAAGCTATTTTGTCACCTCTGCAGATCCATCACGAATTGCCGCTCAAGTGGTCACTGGTATCGGATTTTTAGGTGGCGGCATCATTTTTCGCCAAGGTGATTATGTGACTGGCTTAACTACTGCCGCTACCTTATGGGCAACGGCTGCCGTTGGTTTAGCCGTTGCATTTGGTTTATATTTTGTTGCTGCTACCATTACCATTCTATTATTTCTCCTACTGTATCTCCCGCGTTTAGCTTGGTGGAAAAAGATCTCCGCAAAATGATCTCGAATTTGGTATTAAAGTCTGTCCCGCAATAGAGTTTCTTGCTAGTTTAATCTAGGTGAATATACGCTTAATTAATTCTTGCAACTCACCCGCCTCATGCATTTCAGCAATAATATCACTACCGCCAATAAATTCTCCCTTAATATACAACTGCGGAATAGTTGGCCAATTCGAGTAAACTTTAATGCCATGGCGAATCGCTTCATCTTGCAGCACATCTACTGTTGTAAATTTTGCGCCATATGATTTTAAAATATTAACTGCGCGTGCCGAAAAACCGCATTGTGGTAGCTCAGCATTTCCCTTCATATAAAGAATAATATCGTTCTCTGCAATTTGTTGCTTAATTTTGTCTTGAATATTCATGCGCACCTCTTTTAGTCACGTTCTATAATAATCCTAGCTGCAATTTCGCTACTTCACTCATTTTTTCTTTATTCCAAGGAGGATCAAATACCAATTCAATATGCACATCCGTCACCCCATGAACTTGTTGCAATTTATCCTTTATTTCATCAACTAATACTGGTCCCATGCCACAACCCGATGCCGTCAATGTCATGATGACTTCAACTCGAAAATCATTCATACCCAGAGGCAATACTCGACATTCATACACCAAGCCAAGATCCACAATATTCACTGGAATTTCTGGATCATAACAAGTTTTCATTTGCTCCCAAAGCTTATCTTCTAATGAACCTTCCATTTCATTAATATTGGGATTCTCTAAAATAACCAAACCCAGTGCATCGCCATCTTTACCTGCAACACGCAATAAATTGCCGTGCACATAGACTGTGTAGGAATTTCCCAATGCTTGTGTCACCACGACTTGGGTACCGGCTTGTAAACTCACTGTTTCGCCAGATGGAATTAATGTAGCATTCACTGTTTTTATTACTTCGATTGGTGTTTCGCGTTTCACAAGCTACCTCACTCAATATGAAAACTTTCCCCACAACCACAACGTCCCGCCTCATTTGGATTATTAAATACTAATTTTTTTTGTTTTAATCCCGCTTTTTCTTCTTCTACATAATCAATTGTTATTCCTTCAAATAAATGTGCCCATAATGGATCAATAAATATTTTTATGCCGTCATGCTCAATAACGATATTCTGTGCTTTTTCTTCCATAAGAATAGTAGGCAAATAAGCGTAGCCTGAACATCCAGTTTTTTTTATTGTTAAACCAAATCCAATACCATTCTCTTTGGCAAGATTTTTTTTAATATACTCACTTGCTGCGGACGTCAAGGTAATCATATTCATTACTCCGTACTCACTGGCTTGTTTTCATCTTCTAAAGCAGCTTTCAAGGTATGCCAAGCTAGCGTGGCGCATTTTACTCGAATAGGAAATGCTGCTACTCCCGCAAAGATTGCTAATTTTCCCAAATTATTTTGCGGATTTTTTTCATTTCCCTGGGTAACTAAATGATGAAAATCCTCAAATAGTCGTTCTATTTCTTTGACTGTTTTTCCTTTTATGGATTCCGTCATTAAAGAAGCCGATGCCACTGAAATGGCACAACCTGTTCCCTCAAAACAAACCTCCTCCACCACGCCATTTTGTTCAAATACCTGCAATATTAATTGGTCGCCACATAATGGATTATGTCCCGCATGCTGATGATTAGCATGTTGCAAGACCCCTCTATTGCGAGGATTTTTTCCATGATCAATAATCATTTCTTGATAAAGTTCCCGCAACAACATTAGCCTAATAACCTCTTAGTCAAGTGAATCGCCTGGATTGCTACATCAATCTCTTGTTCGGTATTGTAGACACCAAACGAAATTCTTACCGTTGCTGGAATATTAAAACGTTCCATGAGTGGCATAGCACAATGATGACCCGCCCGCACAGCAATTCCTTCATGATCTAATACCGTTCCTACATCGTGTGGATGAATACCATCTAATACAAAAGAAATCACTCCAATCTTGGGATGAGCGGTACCAATCGTTCGTAAACCAGAAATTTCTGCAAATTTCTTTTCGGCATAGTTTAATAATGCCTGATCGTGAGAATAAATATTTGTTATTCCAATCTCATGGATATATTGAATAGCCGCATTTAAACCTATCGCGCCAGCAATATTGGGCGTACCCGCTTCAAATTTTTGCGGGCATGTTGCAAAACTTATCTTGGAAAAAGATACTGTCTCAATCATTCCGCCTCCGCCCTGATAAGGCGGCATGGCAGCTAATAAAGTATTTTTGCCGTACAATACACCTACACCCGTTGGGCCGTACAATTTGTGTGCGGAAAAAACATAGAAATCGCAATTAATATCTTGTACATCAACAACGGTATGAGCAATGGCTTGTGCGCCATCGAGCAACACAGGAACAGCATGAGCATGCGCCACTTCTACCATTTTTTTCACCGGATTAATGGTACCCATTACATTAGAAGCATGGGCAAGCGCCACCAATTTTGTGCGGGATGAAAATAGTTGTTGATAAACATTGATATCCAACTCGCCGGAATCAGTCACTGGAATCACTTTAATGACCAAACCTATTTGTTGTTTAAGCAAATACCATGGAACAATATTGGAATGATGTTCCATCTCGCTCAGTATTACCTCATCGCCTGCTTGCCATCTCGATCGACCATAACTTTGCGCAATTAAATTAATCGCATCTGTTGTGCTATGTACAAACACAATTTCATCTGCATGAGCAGCATTGATAAATTTTTTTACCTGTTGTCGCGCATTTTCATAAAGCTGTGTTGAACGCTCACTTAATTCATAAATGCCACGATGGATATTAGCGTAATCATTCATATAAAACTGTGACATTGCTTCAATAACTTGCCGTGGTTTTTGAGATGATGAAGCACTATCTAGATATGTCATGGGTTTTCCGCGATTTTGTTGCTGCAATGCTGGAAAATCACGAGATAAATTTAAATAAATAGGATGATTGATAGCAACATTCATATAACGGCTACCTCATCATTTTGAATGTGTTTTCTAATAGCCACATGAGCAACGCGTTGCATAATTTCATCAGCAAATCCTTGCAATAAAATATTTAAAGCATCCTGATAGCTAATACCACGCGAACATAAGTAAAAAACAGCATCTTGATCTACTTCACCCGTAGTCGCTCCATGCTGACATTTAACATCATCGGCATAAATTTCTAATTCGGGTTTTGAATAAGCTTCTGCTTGGTTGTCCAACAACAAATGATGATTGGCTTGCTGTGCAACCGTTTTCTCCGCTTGTTGCGTAACATGAACACGGCCGCTAAAAACTGCCTGAGATTTTTTTTCTACGATGCCTTTATATAACATTTCACTACGTCCAGATGGTGCCCGATGTTCAATATCAACATGATGATTGACCTGATGTCCGTCGTGTTGCAATCGATAAAAACCACTGGTGGTGCAATGAGCACCGAGATGATTTAATTTAACCAGCAAATCATCTCGAGCAAACAAATTACTTGATGAATAATTAACATGATTTAAAAAACTATTTTCTTGTTGTTGAATCATGGTATGAGCAAAATGTATGTTTTTTTTACTTTCATGACGATATTTATAATATTCTAAATGAGCGCCTGCAGAAATAGTAATGGATGTCACCATATTCATCACATGCTTTGCGTGAATAGCAGCAATATGTTCTTCTAATAAATAAGCTTTGCTTTCTTTTTCGAGAACAATAATTTGTTGTGAATGAGCGACACACTCCTGATGATCTGTCATCAACCATAGAATATGGATGGGTAGCGTGAGTTCGCCCGCGACATAAAGAAATAAACCATCATTTGCTAAAGATGCATTTAAACTGGCAAATGGATAACACTCCGCATGAATCTGTTGCAGCCAATATGTTTGTAGCAATTCAGCGTGCTTAGCAAGCGCCTGCTGTAAACTACAGACAATCACATGGTGAGGTAAATGAGTTAAATCTGAAAATTGCGGCGCATAAAAACCATTGATACACACTAGAAAAATACTTTCAGAATGAACTAAACGTCGTGCTTTAATACTGTCATGAATACTTTTTTCCATGATCGCTACTGGAGCTGCCGCTGAACATTTTATTTTTTCAAGGCAAGCAAGATTTGTATATTTCCAATGCTCATTTCTTTGCCTAGATAATCCCGTTTTCAAACAATCCTCTCGATGATGTCCACGAAAATTAGCAAGCCACGTTGGTTCGGGTCGCGAACTATTTTGTTCAAGATTATCCAATAACCATGTTGGTAAGTTGAGAATCGTCATGTGTTTGATTCACTTTCTAACCAACCATATCCTTTGGTTTCCAATTCTACTGCTAATGTTTTATCGCCAGATTTAATCATTTTACCCTGCGCCATGACATGTACTACGTCTGGTTGAATGTAATCGAGCAAGCGCTGATAATGTGTCACAATCAAAAAGGAACGTTGCTGATTACGCAAACTATTGACACATCGACTGACCATTTGCAAAGCGTCAATATCTAAACCTGAATCAGTCTCGTCAAGAATAATCAAATTTGGTTCGAGTATGAGCATCTGCAAAATTTCATTGCGTTTTTTCTCGCCCCCAGAAAATCCTTCATTGACTGCTCGATGCAATAAGGTTTCATTTAAGCCAACTTCTTTTAGTTTATTTTTGACCAAAAATAAAAAATCTGCGGCATCAAGCAATGGTAAATTTTTTCGTTTACGTAAACTATTGAGCGCCGTACGCAAAAAATACATATTGTTTACACCAGCAATTTCTGTTGGATATTGAAACGCCAGAAAAACTCCGCTTGCCGCTCGCTCTTCAGGTTCCAATATTAATAAATTTTGACCGTTAAAAAAAACTTCGCCGTGCGTCACTTGATAATCTTTTCTGCCTGCTAATACATTTGCTAAAGTGCTTTTACCTGATCCGTTGGGACCCATGATGGCATGCACTTCACCTGGTCGAATAGTTAAATTGACGCCTTGCAAAATTTGCTTGGCGCGTTGCTGATCATCTTGAATACTCACTTGAAGATTATGAATGGCTAACATAGCTTATCCGACACTCCCCTCTAAACTAACTTCTAGTAATTTTTGTGCTTCAACCGCAAATTCCATGGGCAATTCGCTAAACACTTGCTTACAAAAACCATTTACAATCATGGATATCGCATCTTCCGCAGATAATCCACGTTGTCGACAATAAAATAATTGATCTTCGCCTATCTTGGAAGTAGATGCTTCGTGTTCAACTCGCGCCGTCGAGTTTTTAATTTCGATCACCGGAAAAGTATGTGCACCACAGTGTGAACTCAACAATAAAGAATCGCATTGAGTATAATTCCTGGCATTTGCAGCACTCGGTAACATACGAACTAATCCTCGATAAGTATTTTGTCCATGGCCTGCAGAAATTCCTTTGGAAATAATCGTGCTACTGGTATTTTTTCCAATATGAATCATTTTAGTGCCCGTATCGGCTTGCTGATAATGATTGGTCAGCGCAACAGAATAAAATTCACCCACCGAATATTCACCTTGCAAAATGACGCTGGGATATTTCCAAGTAATAGCGGATCCCGTTTCAATTTGCGTCCAAGAAATTTTTGAATGCTTTCCCCGACAAGCACCGCGCTTAGTAACAAAATTATAAATTCCACCTCGACCCTGCTCGTCACCGGGATACCAATTTTGTACGGTAGAATATTTAATTTGCGCATGATCTAATGCAATTAATTCAACAATTGCAGCATGCAGTTGATTTTCATCCCGCATAGGCGCCGTACATCCCTCAAGATAACTGACATGACTGCCTTCATCAGCAATAATCAAGGTGCGCTCGAATTGCCCACTCTTAGCTGCATTTATTCGAAAATAAGTTGACAGCTCCATCGGACAACGAACACCTTTAGGAATATAAACAAAAGAACCGTCACTAAAAACAGCTGAATTAAGCGCCGCATAAAAATTATCGCGATAAGAAACAACCGTTCCCAAATAACGTTCAATCAACTCAGGATATTTTTGCACTGCTTCCGAAAATGGGCAGAAGATAACGCCCACTTCTGCTAATTTTACTTTAAATGTTGTCGCTACCGAAACACTATCGAAAACGGCATCAATTGCAACGCCTGCAAGACGACTATGTTCATGCAGAGGAATGCCTAATTTACGATAGGTCTCTAACAATTTAGGGTCGACTTCATCTAATGTTTTTGGATTATCTTTACTGACTTTAGGAGCAGAATAGTAAATGATATTTTGAAAATCGATAGGAGGATGATGAATGTGTGCCCACGTAGGCGGAGTCATCGTTTGCCATTGTCGAAAAGCTTGCAATCGCCACTCTAGCATAAACAGTGGTTCTTGCTTCTTAGCAGAAATTAGCCGGATAACCTCCTCATTGAGACCAGAAGCAATTTCATCCGATTCAATTTGAGTCACAAATCCATACGGATAATGTTTGTCCACGACTTCTTGAATGAGTTTATTTGCCATAAGCCAACCTTGATAACAGTAATGGTTCAGACATATCCATAATGGTTAATTGCGATAACATGGAATATATTATTTTATTAATTTTTAACCAGTTTTCTTTCATCGTGCACATGGATTCGATATTGCATAATCCCTGCATTTGGCAACATTCAGTCATGGAAAGTTTGCCTTCAATTGCCATCACCACATCAGCAACCGTCACTTGTTGGGCCGGGCGAGCAAGATGATAACCCCCTTCTGGACCACGAACAGATGCGACTAGATCGGCCTCAGAAAGCATTTTCAGCACTTTGCTAACAGTAGGTACGGTTAAATGTAATGCCTCAGCGAGCAAGCTTGCGCTTAATACGGCTTCTGGTCGTTTTGCCATGTTGGTCATGACTAACATGGCATAATCAGCTAATTTACTAATTCTTAGCATTGTTGACCTTTTTAGATATGAAAACTGCAGCATCATTATTATTAAAATTCGCTATACAGTACCATATTCGTACTGATTAAAGCAAATGCCTGATCTCGTGAACCTAAGCCCTATCCTGGTACCTTTTATAAGCAGCGCTTATAAAAGTTTTCTTGTGAGTACCATTTACCCCTCGAGACAAGATCCATTTCCGCTATAATTGAAAAAAAACATGAAACAGTTTATATTCCTCCCTATAAAAAACTAGCCTGTGGCATCGTGTAAAAGGATATTTCCATGCAATATAATCACCTCGGTAAAGCAGGAATACGAATCAGTGAACTATCATTTGGCTCCTGGATTACATTCAGCAAGCAAATTGGCTTAAACGAAGTCAAAACACTCATGCATACTGCTGTTGATCATGGCATCAATTTTTTTGATAATGCAGAAAGCTATGCTCACGGTGAAGCTGAAATTTTAATGGGCAAGGTGGCAAAAGAATTTCGCCGCGAAGATTTAGTGATTTCCACCAAAATTTTTTGGGGTGGAAATGGTCCGAATGATACGGGTTTATCTCGCAAACATTTAATTGAGGGAACTAAAAATTCTCTAAAAAGATTACAATTAAATTATGTAGACTTATTATTTTGTCATCGCCCCGATCCAAATACACCGATTGAAGAAACTGTTTTAGCGATGGATGCGTTGGTCCGTAATGGATTGGTTTTTTACTGGGGAACGTCTGAATGGAGTGAACATCAAATTGAAGCAGCCTATCAAATCGCATCTTCTTTGAATTGTATTCCGCCTACCATGGAACAACCCAAATATAATTTGTTTTTTCGTGATCATTTGGAAGTGGAGTACTTACCTCTTTTTGAAAAATATAACATGGGAACCACTATTTGGAGTCCTCTTGCTTCTGGTATCTTATCGGGAAAGTATAATCAAGGTATTCCTAGCGATAGTCGCCTTGCCAAAGAAGCATGGTTAGTGCCAGATAATTTTATGCAACTCGTTTCTAAGTCTAAACATTTAGAGGCCCTGGCAAAAAATCTTGACTGTTCGCTTTCTCAATTAGCAATTGCTTGGTGTTTAAAAAACCCTCATGTAAACTCCGTCATTACTGGCGCAACGAAAACTGAGCAATTATTAGAAAATTTAGGTGCAATCGACGTGAAAGTCAAACTGACAGCCGACGTAATGAAACAAATTGATGCCATTCTGAATGAAACGACATGACTAAACAGACTTCTTTATCCATTTGCAATCTTGAGCTACCTATTTATTTAGGATGGTCTGAAAACGAACGTCTCGAACAACAAAAGATTGTTCTCACTGTAAATATTAAATTTTCAACTCCGCCTCATGCCTGTGTAACTGACAATTTGAACGATACTATTTGTTATTCTAATATGATCGATAAAATTCGAAACTATCTTGCCCAGAAAAAATTTAATTTGATCGAACACGTCTGTTATGAAATTTACCAATTTATTAAATTTCTTCTTCCCGAATCATCACTGACTATTTCTATCAGCAAACAGCCAAAAATTCCTGATTTTTCTGGAAAAGTAAGCTTCTGTTATTCTGATGAGCAATCCCTATGATTGTTTTGGTATTGGGTTCTAATATCGGCGATCGGCTTCATCATTTACGTAAAGCACTTCAAGCTATTAAAGCTATCCCCCATCTTACAGTTGAGCAGGTTTCTCCGGTTTATCATTCTGAGGCGCTATTGCCTGATAATGCACCACTGGATTGGGATCAACCTTATTTAAATGTGGCCTGTCGATGTGACACAACCTTGGAACCTTTAGCATTACTCAAGCAATTAAAAACCATTGAATGGTCAATTGGCAGAAAACCAGAGATACGACATTGGGGCCCACGTATTTTAGATATTGATATCCTGGCTTGGGATGATAGAGTCATCAAAAGTGACTTGTTAACTATTCCACATGAGAATTTACTCGAACGTCCTTTTGCATTATGGCCATTGGCGGATGTCGCTGCTTTTTGGCGATTTCCATTAGCTGGCCCATTTGAAAATAAAATGGCTGCAGAATTAGTCGTATCCTGGGGATCACGATTTTCTGGTGATGCACCATTTCATACTAAACAAATTCATCAACGTATTGATACACCACAATTAGTTGGCATTTTAAATATCACACCGGATTCATTTTCTGATGGCGGTAAATTTTTATCTATTGAAAATGCATTAGAACATGCTTTGCAGTTGACTGCTGCGGGTGCTGAAATAATTGATATTGGTGCACAATCAACTGCACCGGGTGCGAAAAATATTGGGGCAGAAAAAGAATGGGGAATCCTTGAACCCGTTTTAACAGCTATTCTTGCTGCCAAAAATCAATTTTTCATACCACCTAAAATTAGCATCGATACGTATCATGTCTCAGTCGCTCAACAAGCACTTAAATTGAATATTGATTGGATCAATGATGTCAATGGCTTGAAAGATCCCGCCATGATAGAGCTTCTCGCTTTATCAAAAGCAGATTGTGTCATGATGCATCATCTTAGCATTCCGGCTTCTCGTCATCAGGTGATACCCTATGATCAAGATGCTGTAAAAATTATTTATGCATGGGCAGAAGATCAATTAAAAATACTCGAGAAAGCAGGTGTTACTCGAGAAAGAATTATTTTTGATCCAGGAATTGGTTTTGGAAAAGTAGCTGAGCATTCGTTAAGATTAATAAAAGATATTCATCAATTTAAAGAACTAGGTGTACGATTGTTAGTTGGTCATTCACGAAAATCATTTTTATCGTTATTCACTGATTGTCCTCCTCCCGATCGCGATATAGAAACAATGGTTACCTCGTTGTATTTAGCAAATCAAGTGGATTATTTGCGTGTACATCAGGTAGAGCTCAGTGCGCGCGCCTTGAAAATGGCTGCAGCATTATAAATACTCAAACAATAGTGCGAACATCCGCTTCTTTCAATACATTAGCTACCGTATGAAATGAGCCAAAAACAATGATTCTGTCATTCGGTTTAGCCTTGCTCTCGGCTGCTTCAAATGCTTGATCAATGCTTGGAAAAAAGGTGGCTTTATCCACTTTCGCTTGCTGGAATGCTTTCATCAACTCTTGTTTACTTGCTCCTCGTTTTATAGCAAGTGGCGCATAAAACCAATCATCAATCACATCACGAATGGCCAGGATACTGTTAATCATATCTTTATCGATTAGCATCGAAAATACAGCGTACGTTTTTCCTAAATGAGACATCGCCTTTAATCGTTTGGCTAAAAAAGCAACCGATGCCGGATTATGTGAGACATCAAAAATTTTTGTTATTTCTCCTGGTATAATTTGAACTCGCGCTGGAAGATGTACCTGTAAAAAACCATCCTTGATGGCTTGATGACTAACCGATAAAGACGATTGTAATAATTCGATTGCCATTAGCACAATAGACATATTTTCTAATGCTAGTGAAGTGAGTGGCAAATGAGTATAAGTTACCTGTTTAGATGACCAAGACCATACGACTTTCTCATCCACAAAAGTAAAATCTTTTCCTTGAAAAAAAAGTGTTGTATTCAGTTGTTTTGCATAAGTGATAAGCGTACTAGGCGGAAAAAAATCTCCATATACGGCAGGTTTTCCTTGTCTAAAAATACCTGCTTTTTCTAAAACAATCTTTTCTCGAGTTGCTCCTAACCAATCCACATGATCAATATCAATACTGGTAATGATTGCCACATCGGCATCCATGATATTAACCGCATCTAAACGGCCGCCCAATCCTACCTCTAAAATAATGAGGTCTAAAGCATGTTGTTGAAAAAGTAATAAAGCGGCCAAGGTATGAAATTCAAAAGGAGTTAAAGAAACAGATCCTCTTGCCTCAGCAATTTTTTCAAACACCTTACAAAATTCTTGATCCTCCGGATGATGACCATTAATTTTAACTTGTTCATTGTGTTTATAAAGTACTGGCGAGGTAAAAACACCTACTTGATAACCAGCTGCCCGATAAATAGCTTCCAAACCAGCAACAGTTGAACCTTTACCATTCGTACCTGCTACACAAATTGTTTTGCTTGTTGGTGACAATAATTTTAATTGAGTAGCGACTTGTTTTACTCGATCAAGACCTAACTCAATTTCAGAGGTATGGATCGTTGTTATCCAATTTAACCACTCATTTACTGTGGAGAAGTGCATTGTTTTCCTTGTTATTGGTTGTGTATAAGTTCTTTTTAACTCTGATGGCTTTATTACTTCTTTACTTACTACCATAGAGAACCAGGCTTAAGTTGACTTATCCACAGGATAATATCTCTGTAAGTGCTTAAATATATTATTTTTTTTAAGGAAACCCACAGATTTTACCTTGCTATATAAAAATAAATATCTTTAAAAAACTATATTATTTTATTTAATAGAGATTTTAAATTTAAAAAAAATTATTCAGAAATTCTAAAGCCAACTTCGTGAGGTAAACCATCTCTCTCTTTAGCAAGATAAGAAACCAATTGCCAATCAACTAAAGTAGGACGATTTCTCGAAGCATTATTTACAACATGTACAATGCCAGGTAATGACGTATCAAAAGCACCATTGTGTTCTTCGAGAGCATGATGCGCTTCAACATATAAACGATTATTTTGCCAGGCAACTTTAACGGGAGAATTGATAATAACAACAGGAATTCCACCATGAACGGATGGAAAAAAAGTTTGAATATCCGATTCATACATACGAATACAACCAAAGCTCGCCCGTCTACCCACACTTTCTGGAAAGATAGTGCTATGAATCAGATAAGTTGGAATGCGCATATATATTGCATAAGGTCCTAATGGATTATCAGGTCCTGGCGGCATAATACTGGGCAAAACTATTCCTTGCTGTAAATTAAATTCTCGAATATCTTGCGGCGGAATCCAGATGGGATCTTTCGTTTTTCTTGTAATGCTTGTTTTAGTAATAGGAATCATTTTACCAATTTTACCTATACCAATCGGGTAGGTTAGTACTTCATGACTATTTTCTAAAAAATAATACATACGCATTTCAGGAAGATTGATAACAATACCTTGGCGAGGTTGATTAGGGAGTAAGTGCTGAGTTGGAATTTGTAAGTTACTGCCGGAAGGAAATCCTCTAGCCATATTCAGATGAGGATTGGCACTTGCTATCGCGTTATAACCAAGATCGTATTGCTTCGCGACAGTAACGACATTTTCTCCTGACGAAGTAGAATGATATTGAACTTGACCAATTACCGCTTCATTATTAGCAGGTAACTGATAAGTTGCAGCAAACGCATTCGTATAATTTAATAAAAAAACAATTATCACGCTCCATATTTTTTTGTTACCCATTCGATCTATCCTTAAATGTTAAAAAATTAATTAGGCAGTAAGAAAACGAGAATGTGACAACCAATTTCTATCAGGATAATAGGCAACTAATACAGTATCCTCTTTTATCGTATCAATTAATGGCTTCGCCAGGTCGGTACTAACAGCAGGACATCCCCAACTTCTACCAATTTGCCCACGCGATTTAACCAAATCCGATCCAACATACCAGGCACCATGTACAACAATATCACGTCGATAGGCATTATCATTAATTCCTTGTTCAATTCCACGTAGACGTAAAGAATAACCTTTACCACCAACATACGGTTCATCTGTTATAAATACACCAATACTTGATTTTAAACTTCCGGGACTATTTGAGAAAGAGCTTGCTGTCAAACCACCACTATTTTTTCCGTGGGAGACCCAGGTGTTAAATAACGCTTTACCATTTTTTAAATCAAAAACCCACAATCGTTTTTCCACTGAGGGTTTAGAATAATCAATTACAGTGAGTAATGGTTTGCTAATCGTCACCCCTGCTTTTTTTGCATTAACATAGGCAATTAAACTGATACGTAACACAGAAACATCAATGTTGCTTGCTTGTGAGCGCAAAATTTGAATTTGTTTTTGTATCCAAGCGCTGCTACCAAATAGTTCAGTATTGCTGCTAGGAAATAAAAAAGAAAAAGGCCAACTTGCTCCAAGCAAGCTTACCAATATGAATACAAAAAATAATCGATACATTTTTACCATAAGGATTCCCCCAAATAAACGAAACAAAATGAATCTCTCCCTCGAGGCAATCCTTTGTTTTATTTTGAAGGAGGAGGGCTATTTTTATACAAATCACATGAAAATGTCAAATGAATATTCCTGAAAATAGACTTAAGAAATAACAATATACTGATATACATAAGAAAATTATTTGCATCGATTATCATGAGCAAGGCATTTTTCTTCATTCCTCACTTCTTTTGATAGTAGATACTTTTGAAGTGATGCCAATCTTTGAGCTAGTAGTTACACGTAAAAAAAGGTATAGTGCACCAGTTTTTTAACATGGATCTAAAATAAACCTTCAAACAAGAATCGATTGTTGAAATCGTTATCTAAGTTTAAGGGTTCTTACTTAAATAAACTAGAAAAAAAGAGGAGTTCTTTTATGAGAAAATTTGCTATTCTTTTGAGTTTAGTCGTATCCTTCACAGTATTAACTGGTTGCGCGAATAAATCTGCTACTGATCAAAACCTTGCTGCAGATCAAGGAGTGACCGCTCAACAAGATTATAAAGGTGAAATGAGTAAAAAATAATTGAATTTGCCATCACGGCATTGATGAAATTGAAGAGTTACCATATGGAACAATCAAATAAAATTCGAGTAGCAGTACTGTTTGGTGGGCGCTCAGCAGAACATGAAGTTTCGTTACGCTCAGCAGCAAATGTTATGCAATTCCTTGATCCCTCTCGTTTTGAGATTGTTCCTATTGGCATAGATAAAAAAGGTAATTGGTTTCTTGGCCAAGATATTTTCGCCAGAAGTTTAGAACAAAATAATGTTCCTCAGTTGAATCATGACAATCGAGCTTGGTTTACTGCAGAATGGATTGGCAAGCCAGTTAAAAAAGATACTCTTAATGAAATAATATCTAATGATTCTTCGGGACAATTATTTGATGTCGTTTTTCCTGCCGTTCATGGGACTTTATGTGAAGATGGTACCTTACAAGGTTTGCTTGAGTTGGCTAACATTCCTTATGTCGGTTGTGGTGTATTATCATCAGCTATTGGCATGGATAAAGATGTTTCTAAGCGTTTAGCAATGAATGCCAATGTTCCGGTTGCTCCTTATATCGTGATTAAGCAGGATCAATGGCAAGATAATCCGCCATATTTTCTGCAGAAAGTAATCGAACAATTCGGTTACCCAGTGTTTGTAAAGCCAGCTAATACCGGATCCAGTATTGGTATTACAAAAGTAAAAACTGCTAATCAATTGCCTTTAGCGATTGAAGCAGCATTTCGTTTTGATTCTAAAATTTTAATTGAACAAGCATTAACTATCCGAGAAATTGAAGTGGCAGTTCTTGAAGCGCTAGAACCAAATAGCGATCCAATCGTAAGTGTGATTGGCGAAATAAAACCACACCACGAATTTTATTCTTATGATGCAAAGTATCTTGATGAGCACGGTGCTGAATTGGAAATTCCTGCTGCTATTTCGGAAGAGCAGGCTAGTAAGATTCGTTCTGTTGCGAAAACACTTTTTACGACACTTGAGTGTGAAGGGATGGCTCGAGTTGATTTATTTTTAGAAGTAACAACACAGCAAATTTATTTTAATGAAATTAATACTCTTCCTGGTTTTACTCAAATCAGTATGTATCCAAAATTAATGAATGCGTCGGGTGTTTCTTATACTGATTTATTAACTCATCTTATCCAATTAGCAATCAAACGGCACAAAAATAAAAATCAATTGCAGCGAAACTATACAGTTGAACTAGTATCTTAGCGGATGGCTGTGCGCAACATCAGAAATATAATACAATTTGTTATTCTTTATGCATTCTGCAATTCTGATCTTTTTGCAGAGAAACTACTCTCACTTTCATTAGATGAAGCAATTTTAATTGCTGCTCGTTCAAATCCTAATGTTCAAGAATCGCAATTGACGCACGTTTTACAAAAATTTAATTTGCATGTTGAAGAATGGCAATTTGATTTGCACTACTCATTTCAAGCTTCAGCGGGCGTGACACGCTCAAATGTCCCTCACCAACCAACGACTTATTCACGTAATTATAATATTCAACCAGGAGTTTCTTACAAAACACCAATCGGTACCCAACTTAATTTAATTTCTAACAATCCTATCACCGAAAATTATAATCCGAGCTTATCAATTCAATTGATGCAACCCTTGATGAGGGGGTTTGGAAAAGCGATTGTTGAAACCGCACTTAACAATGCACGCGATTCAGAAGTAATTTCACGCTTATCTATTGAAGGCACGCTGCGTAACACTATCACAGCGGTTATTAATGCTTATCTTGATGTAGTAGCAGCGGAGCAAACCATTGAGATTGATCAAGCTGCTGTTAAGCGAGCTGCCCAGTCTATTGATCAAACTAAAATGTATATTAAGGCAGGACGCAAAGCAGGGAATGAATTAGTAACAGTCGAAGCTGATAGGGCGAGAGCAGAATCCCAATTAATAAATGATAAAAACAATCTCGTGCAAACTCGCTATGCTTTATTAATGGCAATAGGAATGGATCCGAATGCCGATATTCATTTTACCAGCTTAAATGTTGAAAATTTAATAAACAAATATTTATTACCTAGCCTCAATCACACTAAACGATTAATGCTCGAAAATGATATTCAATATCAAATTGATCAAATCATTTTACACGGATCTACCACTCGTAGTTTATCAGTAGCAAAAGATAATACGCGTTGGCAACTTAATCTTGAGGCTAATGTCACGACGGGTAGCGTCACAGAAGCTAATAATCAAGGTCAAAATGCTGGTATCAATGGTTTATTCAATAGTCCCTATCAAACGCAAGGCATTGGTCTCACTTTAGAAATTCCCATTAATGATCAATTAAGTAAACAAGCAGTAGTCAATGCTCAGATTGCACTTAAACAAGCGGAACTTGCGTTGCTACAAGAAAAGTGGAATAAAGAAACTAGCGCCATCAATGGGTGGAATAGCGTAGTGAGTGCAAAGCGATCCTTACAATTTGCAGAAAATGCTGAATTATTACAAAAAAAGACTTATACCATCAGTTATCAAAAATATTTACACGGTTTAATTGATAGTCTTGAGTTGCAATCTGCTCAGTTGCAATTAATACAAGCGCAACAAGTATTATTACGAGAAAGAATGGGATATCTCAAAGCATTGGTTAATTTAGACTTAATAATTGGGAATACTCTAAGAACTTGGAATGTTAAAGTGAGGTTGTAAATGAAAGGCAGAATATTTTTTTTACTAATTATCTTTTTGTTTTTTCAAGCATGTTCCGACGAGGCAAGTAAAAAAGTCGAACAACAAATGATTACTGCTAAATCTCAAGCTGTACATAATAACTTATTTTATTCTGGAGTAATTCAACCGTTAGAAACGATGGTCGTACCAAGTCCTGCTGATGGTGTGGTTATCGACATGCCATTTCAATATGGTGAGAAAGTTCAAGCAGGACAATTGCTTTTTGTGCTTTCCTCCAGCAAATTTTTGTCAGATTACAAAGCAGCATTAACTCAATACGTCAAAGCAAAAAATGATTTTAATACCAATAAATCGCAATTTAGCGAAGCTGAATTTCTCCATAAGAATTTATTGATATCGGATGACGACTTTAAAATGAAGCAATCCAATTTTTATAGTAGCCGATTAGCTTTATTGCAAGGTAAAGATGCGTTAGAAGGATTAATGAATCAAGCAGCGATTAAAAATATTGATTTTGAACATTTAACAATTATAGATTTTGATAAAATTATTCAAGCCATGCATTTAAAAACATCTGAAAATTTACAGATTTTAGCGCCAAGTTCCGGTCTGATATTATTTTCAAATAAAAGTGAGGACGAAAGTAAAAAAATTATGAAAGGTGATGTAGTAAAACAAGGAGATGTTTTAGCGATGTTGGGAGACATGCAAGGCATTACCGTTCATATCAAAGTTAATGAGCTAACAGTCAATCAATTGAAGCCACGACAAAAAGTAAAAGTGACAGGAATGGCTTTTCCAGAGGATACTTTAATAGGCGAAATAAGACGGATTGATCATCAAGGAGAAGGCGCAAACGGCGGGCTCCCTTTTTTTTCTGTCGAAGTGGTAGTACCTAAATTAACAGTAGCGCAACAGAAAACAATACATGTTGGTATGAGCGCAAAGGTTGAGGTCGATCTTGAAGAAGCTCCTCGGATCATGCTCCCGATGGTTGCAGTTCACGAAAAAAATAATATGACATCCGTATTTGTTTATAATGAAAAAACGAAAAAGGCACGAGAGGTTCAAGTTCAAACGGGAGCAACAACAATGGATTCAGTCATTATATTAGCCGGCATTAATGCAGGAGATAAGATTGTCCTCCCTCATTGAATTAATAAATGTTTCTAAATTTTATCAGGTTGGTGAAACCAACTTGGCCGCGTTGAACGGGATTAATTTCAATCTTCAAGCAGGCGAAATGACTGCCATTATGGGAGCATCTGGATCCGGCAAATCAACATTAATGAATATCCTTGGTTTTCTGGATCAATGCACAAGTGGAAAATATTTTTTTTTAGGACAAGATGTGTCACGGCTGAATGATTATGAGCTGGCGACTATTCGTAATCAAAAAATTGGTTTTGTTTTTCAATCATTTTTTTTGTTATCGAGATCTAATGCATTAGAAAATGTCATGTTGCCTTTATTTTATCGAGGAAAACCACGAATAGAAGCGAAAGAGTTAGCAATGGAAATGTTAGAGAAGGTGCATGTTGCGCATCTTGCGCATCATCAACCGAATCAATTGTCTGGTGGGCAACAACAACGCGTTGCTATTGCTCGTGCATTGGTTGGTAATCCTGACATTATTTTAGCAGATGAGCCAACCGGCGCGTTGGATTCACAGACAGGTAATGAAATTATGCAATTGTTTAGCGAGTTAAATATTAAAGAAAAGCGTAGTATTGTGATCATCACCCATGATAAAAATATTAGTCAAAGATGTCAGCGTGTCGTGATGCTTAGTGATGGTGAAATAGTATAAAAAATTTCTTGCTGCGTTCTTATAGAAGGAAATAAGTTGATGACAATATCCAATCAATCGCATTATCAATGGAATGATCCCTTATTTTTTGAAGATCAACTGACCGAAGAAGAACGTATGATTCGAGACGCTGCGTCTACTTTTGCTCAAGAACAATTACAGCCGCAAGTCATTAAAGCATTTCGCGATGAACAATTTGATCCTAATATCTTGCGAGCAATGGGTAGAGCTGGTTTTTTAGGAGCAACTATTCGAGGGTATGGCTGCGCAGGAATCAATCACGTTGCTTATGGATTAATTATGCGTGAATTGGAACGCGTTGATTCGGGATATCGCTCCATTGCTAGTGTTCAATCCAGTTTAAGTATGCACGCTATTCATACGTATGGAAGTGAAGAACAAAAACAGAAATATTTAGCGAAAATGGCGCAAGGTGAATTCATCGGTTGTTTTGCCTTGACCGAACCAAATCATGGCTCTGATCCTGCAGGAATGGATACTCATGCTAAATCAGTAAAGGGGGGGTATCGATTACAGGGCACTAAAATGTGGATTACTAATGCGCCCATTGCGGATCTTTTTATTGTTTGGGCGCGTAATGATAACAACCGAGTGCGCGGTTATATTTTAGAAAAAAATATGCCGGGATTAGCTGCTCCTATTATGCATGGCAAATTAAGTTTGCGCGTTTCCATTACAGGAGAAGTGATTATGGAAAATGTTTTTGTTCCTGAAGAGAATGAATTACCCCAAGCGGATGGTTTGTCCGGCCCATTAGCTTGTTTAGATAGCGCGCGTTACGGTATTGCTTGGGGTGCGTTAGGCGCAGCAGAATTTTGTTGGCTAGCGGCACGTCAGTATGCACTTGAGCGTAAACAATTTGGCCATCCTCTAGCGGCAAACCAACTTATCCAACAAAAACTCGCTAATATGCAAACGAATATTACCTTGGGTTTACAAGGATGTTTACGTCTAGGGCGGTTAAAAGATGAAGGCCGAGTTGAAACACCAATGATTTCCATGATGAAACGTTTTTCAACATTGACTGCATTAGATATTGCTCGAGAATCACGCGATATTCATGGTGGTAATGGCATCACAGAAGATTTTCATGTGATGCGACATATGATGAATCTTGAAACTGTTAAAACGTATGAAGGAACAGCAGACATTCATGCATTGATCTTGGGTAGAGCGCAAACGGATATTCAAGCGTTTAAGCCTTTTGGATAGACGAGATTTTTAAAAATATTTATGAATTTACAATTATTCGTAACTAATTTTTAATGTGCTAGCAATGACCCAAGGTAATAATGTGATGGTGAATACCGATACTCCGGCTAAAAATGCTAATGGTCCTAGAATAGAAAATCCCGCTTGAAATTGTTGAACACAAGTGACTCCTAAAATAAGTGTAGGTGTAACGAGAGGCAAGATAATCAATCCAAGCAATATACCTTGTTGCCGTAATCCTAATGTTAATGCGACACATAAACTGCCGATGCATATTAGTATAGGAGTGCCTAATAACAAGCTAACACATAAAATAATGACGGTAGGAGCAGATAAGTTGAATAATAAACCGAGTAAAGGAATGAAAAAAATAAGTGGTAATTCTGCTACTAACCAACGGGCACATAATTTAGTTAATATCAGCAATGTTAAGGGTAGTTGACTAAGAAAAAGTTGCTCAAGGTTTCCATCTTCCATATCTGCCAAAAAGATATTTTCTATTGCTAATATATTTGCAAATAATGCAGCAAGCCAAATGTAACCAGGAATGAATTTTTGTAAAAGTTCTGTATTGGGTGTGAAAATTAAAGGAAATAAGCTTACTACAATGATAAAAAATCCGAGCGGATGCAACCATTCTTGCGAACGCCGCAGCAATAATACTAATTCTAGATAAAACACCAACCAAACTGTTTTTAGAGTCATATTCCTAACCTCAAATTTTTTATAGGAATAGTATCTTTTAAGAAAATAGACTGATGAGAGCTAACCATACCAATCCCACCATTTTGCAAATGAATGGCGAGTTGTGCTAAGAATAATTCTTGAGTCGTCTGATCAAGAGCAGTTAGGGGTTCATCCAAAATCCATAATCTTTTGGGAAAAAGAAATAGCTTTGCTAAAGCCAGGCGCCGTTTTTGGCCAGCAGATAAAAACTTTGCTTGAGTATCTTGATTTTGCGTTAATTGTAATTGAGATAAAATCAACGATATATTTTTTGTTAGTGATAGAGACAAACTTTGTAATTGTAAATTTTCTCTTACGGTTAATCCAAGCTTCAGACCATTTGCATGACCGATATAATGCAAATGCTCAGTATAAGCCTGATATTTTTTGTGAATGGGGCTACCTTGCCAAAAAATTTCTCCTTCAGAAGGTGGAAGTAAGCCGACTATTAAACGCAATAAACTTGATTTCCCAGAACCATTGGGCCCTTCAATGAGTAACAGTTCGCCGGCAGTTAATTGCAAAGAAATATTAGAAAATAATATTTTTTGTTGGCGAACACAGCTTAGATTGTCGAGTTGTAATAATAGGGAAGAGCACATGGCGACCGAGTTCTTTATAGGATCGACACATTCTAACGAAAATAGACTAGTCAAACAAATATCTTATTCCTAAAGCTAAATCATTTGAGCCGGTGTTTCCCGCATGATAGAGGCCAAAGGCGCCAGAACGGTGATGAATGCGACCAACCAATTGCAGTCTGGGATAATGAGGAATGGCTAGCGTTATTTCAACTACCATAAAGTTAAGTAAATGTTTGGTATGAGTATTGTTGCCCTTTTTTTCGATGGCAGGAATCGATGTATCGTAGGAAACTCCCTCTGCTAGAGCAAATGAGGTATGAATGTAAGCATTCCAAGGAAAATTTGCCCATCTGAACATAATCGAAGGATCGAACTCATAAATGGTTGGTTCGTTACTTCCATTGCGGATAGTAAAATTACCTGCTAATTGCACGACTCCTACGACTGGATAAAAGAATCGTCTGACCACATTATTGTGATTGAGAGTATAAGCAAGCTCGAATGATTGGATATGTTCAGGCCAACGTTTCAGATTATTTAAGGTAAGTACTTCAATTAATGGATTATTCACAGTAAAACCGTAATAGTACATGACAGACCAAGGATAATGATCATAGAGACTTTGTGACGGTTGTTCCTGCAGAATGTTCGATGATTGGCGAATGATTTTTTGCGATGGAAGAGCTAAATTATTTGGTTCTGGAACAGTTAAGCTAGTTTTACTGGTGGCGATAGCGATAAGAGGAAATAATCCGCCAAATAAAAGCACAACTATTTTTTTAGTATAGGCGAGGGATTTACCTGCATTCGCAGAGTTTTTTAAAATATGTGGCATCATAATATCTAATCATTGGACAAAAAACGCTCCTCAGGATGACCTGGGGAGTTACCAAAAAACGACAAAATTGACAAAAAGGCTTGTTACTCGTCGAGCTCCCCGCTAAAATAACCAACCTTAATGTTTTTATCAAGTTTAGTGGAGATTGTATTCATGGTGTTAGCAGCAACTGTCAAAGCGCAGATTGTCAAACCTTTCAGGCGGAGTAGTAACGATACCGGTTCGCCAGAGGTTCAAATTGCATTACTGACGGCTCGTATCAATAATTTAACAGAGCATTTAAAAATACATCAGCATGACTTTCATACTCGTTATGGTTTAACCAAGCTTGTCAGCCAACGCCGAAAACTAATGCGTTATTTGAAGCGTAAAGATCTAGAGCGTTATCAAATTGTTGTCAAAGATCTCGATATTCGTGATATTCGCGATTAAAACTTTTATCCTGATAAATTCTGTTAAAAATAAGCAGGATTTATCAGGCACTTCTATGTAATTCATTTTAAGAATAGGTAATATTGTGGCAACTATTAAAAAAAAATTTCAATACGGTAATCATACCGTTACGCTAGAGACAGGAACCATTGCTCGTCAAGCAACAGCAGCAGTCATCGTTACTATGGATGAAACAGTGGTATTGGTCACCGTTGTTGCAGTTGACGGAGACCAAGAAGAAAGAAGTTTTTTCCCTTTAACCGTCAATTATCAAGAGCGAACCTATGCTGCGGGTCGAGTACCAGGTGGCTATTTTAAGCGCGAAGGTAAACCTAGCGAAAAAGAAACCCTCACATCTCGATTGATCGATAGACCATTGCGTCCTTTATTTCCCAAAGCATTTCATTCTGAAGTACAAGTGATTGCAACTGTATTATCTCTTAATCCTGAAGTTAATGCTGACATTCCAGCTATGATTGGTGCATCAGCTGCTATTGCTCTATCCGGTTTACCTGCTACTAGTCATCTAGCTGCTGCACGTGTGGGATATCAAGAGGGTAATTATTTGCTTAATCCGACGCTTACTCAGCTTAAAACTTCACAACTTGATATGGTGGTAGCAGGCACAGAAAATGCTGTTTTAATGGTAGAGTCTGAGGCAAAAGAACTTCCTGAAGATATTATGTTAGGTGCAGTCATGTTTGCTCATAAGGAAATGCAGGTTGTTATTCAAGTCATCAAAGAAATGGTAACCGAAGCTGGTCATGCGGAATGGGGATGGACGCCACCAATTATCAATGAGGAACTTAAAAAGCGTATTAGTACTCTCTGTCAAACCGATATCGAAAAAGCCTATCAAATTAGTAATAAAGTGGAACGACAACAAGCTATCGAAGAAATTCGTGACCGCATGCTCGATCAATTAATTGCTGATAATGCGGATAAAGAAATGGAATCAATTGAATCGGCCGCAAAAACTATTTTTGGCAATCTCGAGCGCTTTGTTGTTCGTAGCCGAATTTTACAAGGTCTACCCCGCATTGATGGGCGAGATGTTTCCACCGTTCGACCAATTAATATTCAAATAGGTTGGTTACCTCGAACTCATGGCTCGGCCTTATTTACTCGTGGTGAAACCCAAGCTTTAGTGGTGGCAACCTTAGGTACAGAGCGCGATGCACAAACCATTGATGCACTTGAAGGTGAGCGTAAAGAAAGTTTCATGTTGCATTATAACTTCCCACCTTTTTCTGTGGGTGAAGTGGGACAAGTCGGTAGTCCGAAACGACGTGAAATCGGTCATGGAAATTTGGCTAAACGTAGTCTGGTGGCAGTTTTGCCTGCGCAAACCGACTTTTCTTATGTGTTAAGAGTGGTGTCTGAAATTACTGAATCGAATGGTTCGAGCTCAATGGCGACTGTTTGTGGCACGAGTTTGGCTTTAATGGATGCCGGCGTACCAATCAAAGCTCACGTGGCGGGCGTTGCTATGGGTTTAGTCAAAGAAGGCGACCAATTTGCTGTGCTGACGGATATTTTAGGTGATGAAGATCATCTTGGTGATATGGATTTTAAAGTAGCTGGAACGGCGACAGGTATAACAGCATTACAAATGGATATTAAAATTGATGGTATTACTGAGGCTATTATGCAACGTGCGCTCAAACAAGCGAGCGATGGTCGTATGCATATTTTAGAGATCATGAATCGCGCTATCTCGGGTCCTCGTCAAGAAATGTCTGCTTATGCGCCACGCATATTAACGATGCGTATTCCTGCTGATAAAATTCGTGATGTGATCGGTAAAGGTGGTGTCACCATTCGTGCACTTACCGAAGAAACCGGTACCGTCGTTGACATCAGCGATGATGGTGCTATCAAAGTAGCAGCAGCTGATTTAGCTGCTTGTGAAGAAGCGATTCGTCGTATTGAACGCTTAACAGCGGATGTGATGGTGGGTGATATTTACGAAGGCACCGTGACTAAATTAATGGAATTTGGTGCGTTAGTGAATATTTTACCTGGCAAACAAGGCTTGGTGCATATCTCACAAATTTCTAAAGAACGTGTTGCTCAAGTGAGCGATAAATTAGCTGAAGGACAAGTTGTTAAAGTAAAAGTTCTTGAAATTGATCGCCAAGGCCGTATTCGTTTGAGTATGAAAGAGATTGAGACGAGAAGTTAATAAAACAGGACAGATCGTGTGCTACAAAATCGGACAAATCTATGTGTCACTTGTCACTAACACTATTATGAGTAGTGATTGACAATGGACCCCATTTTCTTTTAAGATAGACACCCTTTGATATCTATAAGTATTTGAAAATATATCAGGATTTAATATGAAGCGAACATTTCAACCTAGTATTTTGAAACGAAAACGTACACATGGCTTTCGAGCTCGTATGGCAACCAAAAACGGTCGGGCGGTGCTGAGTAGACGTCGCGCCAAAGGTAGAGCAAGGCTTACTCCTTAACGTATCAACATGCTGAATTTTCCGCGCACAGTGAGATTAACGACTAAACGAGAATTTCAACAGGCATTTCAGCAGCCTTGCAAGGTTAGCAATCACTATCTTTTAGCACTATTTAAACCCAATCAACGATCTTATCCTAAATTGGGTATGAAGATCGGTAAGCATTTGATTAAGCGAGCAGTAGATAGAAATCAACTGAAACGAATAATACGAGAGAGTTTTCGACATCACCAGGAAGTGTTGAAAGGGCTTGATATTGTGGTGTTAATACGCTCAAAATGTAGACCTTTGGAAAAGAAAATTTGGCGAAACGATATTGATGCTTTATGGCAAGTATTACTGAATTCCTTAAAAACGGTTTAATTAAGATTATTCGATGTTACCGTTTTATTTTTAGCGCCATGTTTGGTTGCCGTTGTCGTTTTCAGCCGTCTTGTTCTGCTTATGCGATGGAAGCTATTCAATCTTACGGATGCTTAAAAGGATGTTATTTAACTATTCGACGATTATTGCGGTGTCACCCATGGCATTCGGGTGGCTTGGATCCGGTTCCTTGATAGAGATGGGTGGTATTTGGAAATATGTTAGATAATATTCGAATTGCTTTATATGCGGCATTAGCTATTTTATTTTTTTTATTATACCAAGCTTGGGTTCAAGATCATCCTAAGCCAGATATCTCTCCTGTTTTGCAAACATCTCCTAATATACCTGCAGGACGTTTTATTCCAGATGCAACCGCCATACCTCTATCGGCATCGCCTACTCTTCCAGAAACAATCAAACAAACCCCTCCTTTAATTCCTCCGATGAAGGGGAAATTAATTAAGGTAACAACAGATATCTTTGAGGTAACGATTGATACACGCGGGGGAGATATTGTCGATGCTAAATTATTAAAATATCCCGAATCATTGGATGCTAAAACTCCTTTTGTATTATTTAACGATGATTCGAGTATTCGATATATTGCTGAAAGTGGATTGCTGAGTAAACAAGGTCCTGATACGAGCGAAGGCCAAGCATTTTACACGACTACACAGACAGAATATTCACTGAATCCACAAGAAAACAATTTGATTGTAAAATTAAACTGGCAAAAAGACGGTGTTTTTGTTACTAAATTATTTACGTTCACGCGTGGCAGTTATGAAATCAGGATGAATTACGATATTGATAATAAATCTAACGATGCCTGGACTGGTAACTTATATACGCAATTAATGCGAACGAATACACCACCAACTAATCATGGCGGTTTAGTGAATTTAGCGACCTATTTTGGTGCAGCTATTTCAAGTCCACAGAAACCATTCGAAAAAATATCTTTTAAAGATATGCTTTCAAATAATCTTAATCAAACCGTTCAAGATGGTTGGGCGGCAATGATACAACATTATTTTGTCAGTGCTTGGATTCCTCCAAAAACAGCTACTTCTACTTATTACACACGTGTTACGCAAGATGGTTTATATACTGTTGGTATGATGGGATCTCCTTTAATGGTTGAACCAGGAACCAAAGCATCAACTGAAGCAAAACTTTATGCAGGTCCTGCGATTACTGATACCTTAGAAAAAGCAGCGCCAGGATTACAGTTGACGATTGATTATGGTTGGTTTTGGTTTATTTCCATTATTATATTTTGGATGATGCAACATATTTACGATGTGGTTGGTAATTGGGGTTGGTCAATTGTTTTAGTGACGATCATTATTAAATTATTTTTTTATTTTCCGTCTAATAAAAGTTATCGCTCGATGAGCGCGATGAAAAAATTGCAACCCAAAATGGAAGCTTTGAAATTACGATACGGCGATGATCGGCAAAAATTAACGCAAGCAACCTTAGAGCTGTATCGGGGAGAAAAAGTTAATCCCATGAGTGGTTGTTGGCCGATGTTAATTCAAATTCCTGTGTTTATTGCTTTGTATTGGGTATTAGTTGAAAGCGTCCAATTACGACAAGCCCCATTTATTTTTTGGATTCGGGATCTTTCTCAACATGATCCCTATTATGTTTTGCCAGTATTAATGGGTATTTCTATGTTTTTGCAGCAACGTTTAAATCCGCCACCACCCGATCCTTTGCAAGCAAAAGTTATGATGTTAATGCCTATCGTTTTTACTGTATTATTTGCAAATTTTCCTTCGGGATTAATGTTGTATTGGTTTGTTAATAATACCCTTTCATTTCTGCAACAATGGCATATCATGCATAAAATTGCTAAGGTTGTACCAGCAAAAAAAATCTAATGACTTCTCTTTCTTTTGATACCATTGTTGCCCAAGCGACACCGTCGGGCCGCGGTGGTGTTGCTATTGTTCGTGTTTCAGGTTCACAAGTTAAGTTCATTATAAACACTATGCTAAGACATTCGCTTGTTCCAAGACATGCAACTTATTTGCCTTTTTATGATCATGACAATCAAGTGATTGATGAAGGCATAGCCATTTTTTTTCCTTCACCCCACTCATTTACGGGTGAAGATATCGTGGAGTTTCATTGTCATGGGGGCCCCATTGTGGTTGATTTAATCTTACAATGCGTCATTTCATTAAATGTAAGATTAGCTCGGCCGGGAGAATTTTCTGAACGCGCATTTTTAAATGGAAAAATGGATTTGACGCAAGTTGAAGCAGTGGCAGATTTAATTCATGCTACCTCAAAGCAAGCCGCAAAAAGCGCCGTTCGTTCCTTGCAAGGAGAATTTTCTAAAAAAATTCATGAACTCAACGAACAAATTATTTATTTACGTACTTATATTGAAGCAGCAATTGATTTTGCTACCGACGAAATAGATTTTTTAACGGATGACAGCATTCTTATATGTTTCGATACTATTTTGGATACCTTAACACGCATACAAGAGCAAGCCATTCAGGGGAGTTTGTTGCGAGAAGGCATTGTGGCCGTGATTATGGGCGAACCAAATGTAGGCAAATCGAGTTTATTAAATTGTTTAGTTGGAAAAGATGTTGCCATTGTAACGACTATTCCAGGCACAACTCGTGATATTTTACGCGATACCATTTTACTGGATGGCATGCCGATACACATTATTGATACTGCGGGATTGAGAGAAAGTGATGATCTCATTGAACAAGAGGGTATCAGGCGTGCTTATCAGGAAATGCAACGAGCAGATATCGTATTTTATTTGGAAGATGCTAGCAAAGCATTGTCCCATACTGTTAATCAATTACCGATCTTATGCGATTGCCCAATTATTTTTATTCGCAATAAAATTGATTTATTACAGGAGACACCGAGCATTGTATTGCAGAATAAGGTTGTGATTTCAATTTCAGCTAAGGAAGGATTAGGAATAGATATACTAAAAAATTATATTAAGACCCAAGTAGGTTTTAATGAGGAAGCCGAAGGTGTTTTTCTTGCTAGAAGACGGCATCTTGATGCACTGTCACGAGCAAAAACTTTATTAGAAACGAGTCTAGCCCAATTAAAAAATTCAGGAGCGGGAGAATTAGCGGCCGAGGATTTGCGTTTGGCACACCTTGCGCTAAGTGATATCACCGGGCAATTTACCTCAGATGAATTATTAGGCCATATTTTTTCCAGTTTTTGTATTGGAAAATAATGATTATATTCAAAACTATCATTTTAATGAAATTAGATTTTTTTTTAACCAACCATTTCTTGGTAAATTGATTTTTTTATCAAATACAGGATGAGTTAATTGTATAATTAAATATAAGAAAATAATTTTCTTACTATGGAGGTAGGTATGGATAACTCAAGGCATGAGACGATGATAAATGTTGGGGGTTGGTCATTAATCTTATTTTCAATTCTTTATGTAGCCCTCACCTTAGTCATTGATCATATTGTTCAATCCCAAACGATGTTATATAGCTTAGAAGAGCATCGATTATTTAAAGTGGTAGCAGGATCTTACGGCGTCCGATTTTTTCTCACTATTTATGCTTTGTTGCCTTTGCTTTTGATTCCAGGTGCAGTTGCAACTTATTACACATTTATTGAGAAGCATGAAGCAAACATGCGAGTTGGTATGTATTTTGCTACAGCAGGTGTCATTGCTCTATGCATCAGTTTGCTGATGTTGCCGAGTATCAACTGGCATTTGTTATCACATGTTGATGGAATGCCTGTTGAAATCAAAGCGTCTACTATTATTACCATTCAAGCATTACATAGTTATTTTGGTATTTATGTAGGCGACATTTTAGGATTAGGTTGCTTGTTAGTGTGGTTTTTTATTACTAGCTTAGTGATGATGCGTTCTGGTGTGGTACCGAGGTTATTAGGTGTCATAGAAGTAATCATTGCTATTTGTGCGACTTTATTATTAATGTTTCGCTATTTAGAAGAGACGCAACTGATTTACACAAATATCCAGGCGCCTGGCTTTATCGCTTTATGGATATTTCTTTGCGGAATAGGTTTGCTTTCATTACGCAATAGATAAAAAGTTGCATTCGATAGTGATAATATGCGAGAAGTTAGCCTTGCTTCTCGCAAGGGGTTATTGAGTTTTTCACTTAAACACTTATTATTTTTCAATTCTATTTCTCAATTAATGCTAAGCAGATTCCGAATACAATAAGAAATACACCAAGCGTTTTAGCGATGTATTTTTCCATTTTATTTAAGAGTCGCAAGATACGAGGATGTGACAAAAAAAATGTTAAAGCAATAAACCAACTCATGGCAATCATAAGCATTTCGATACCATAAGCGAGTTGCCATATAAGAGATGTTCCAGGTTTAATGATAACCGTAAACAAAGCAAGAAAAAATAAGGTCGCTTTAGGATTGAGCAAATTACATAAAAATCCTTGTTGAATGGCGATGAAATCAGTAATTTTTGATTTTTGAGTAATTTTATTGCTTGGAGAGAAAACAATGTTTTCTTGCTTTGATCGAAATGAATGGATGCCTAAATAAATTAAATAGGCTGCTCCAAGATATTTGATCAGGCTAAATAATAATAATGATTCAGAAATAATAAGAGCAAGGCCTAATATGCAATAAGTCATGTGTACAATGACGGCTAATCCAATGCCAAATGAAGTAAAAATTCCAGCACGACGATTATGTAGAATGGTATTTTTAATAACTAAAGCAAAATCAGGACCAGGCAGCATCACCGCCATTAACATTAATAGACCAATAGATAAAAATGAAGCTAACATGCAACATCTCCGCAGTATGCGTAAAAGAGATTTTACCAGTATTACTGCTTGGTAGATTAGCGATAGATAAAAAATATCATAATCAAGGTCTCGGAAGCGCTTTGTTACGTGATGCAATGATTCGAGCTGTAAATGTCGCTGATGATGCAGGCGTATTTGCAATATTCGTTTATTACGTTTTTGCTATTCAATTCCCAATCTGTTATCCTTGAATTCTCGGATATAATATACGAAAATTCAAGGATAATGATGATAAATAGAGAATTTTATCTGAATAAAATCAAGGAATTGCTTGTATCATCGCCGGTAGTGGCTTTAATCGGTCCACGACAGGTCGGCAAAACGACACTGGCTAGACAAGTTGCTAAATTTTTTCCGCTCGTCACCTTTTTTGATCTTGAAGATCCCATCGCGTTATCACGATTGACAGATCCTATGCTGACCTTACAAGCGCTAGAAGGATTAATTGTCATTGATGAAGTTCAACATCGACCGGATTTGTTTAAAGTATTACGAGTGTTAGTCGATCAACCAAAATCAAAAAAAAAATTTCTTATATTAGGTAGTGCCTCACTCATCTTATTAAAACAAACCTCTGAGTCATTAGCGGGCAGAATTGCTTACTTGGAAATTCACGGATTTGCATTACAAGAAGTTGGTATATCCCATTTAGATAAATTATGGTTACGTGGGTCTTTCCCACGATCCTATTTGAGTAACACTGAGACGATTAGTGTGGAATGGCGACAACAGTTTATACGTACTTTTTTAGAACGAGATTTACCCCAATTAGGTATCAATATCCCAGCGATAACGATGCGACGTTTTTGGATGATGCTAGCCCATTATCACGGACAGATTTGGAATGCTTCTGAATTTTCACGCGCTTTCGGTATGAATGATAAAACAGTTCGCCACTATCTTGATATTTTGACATCCACTTTTATTATTAAACAACTCGCGCCATGGTGGGAAAACATTTCTAAGCGTCAAGTCAAAGCACCTAAAATTTATTTATCTGATAGTGGTTTACTTCATACCTTGCTTGGATTGAATAATAAAGAAGAATTAGAGGGTCATCCTAAAATAGGTGCTTC